>OOCB01001846.1_pt1 | contig 26490 bp, 23 predicted proteins | sample 1671351 | NCBI WGS metagenome assembly OOCB01 (sample SAMN06348148, study PRJEB24527) | human gut metagenome | biome: human gut; feature: ankylosing spondylitis patient; material: feces | host: Homo sapiens | place: China | collected 2015-10 | reverse complement strand
TTTAACAGTTGGAAGCTTTATATCCATAATTTGCCCAATCTGTGCATTGCTTTTGTCTGCACAGATAAGACGAAGAATCTGAAGCTCTGTTGCTGTAAGTTCATTTTCCATTGACAGATGCGGCTGCAAAAAATCAGGATAAAATGATGCCTCTACTCTTACATCTTTTATCAGCCGCGCAAACCATTCATCATCATTTTTATACTCTGTCTGTTCAAGCAGTGAAAGCACTGCGGCTCCATATACACTTATAGTTCGTATAAAACCAAACTCCTGCGCCGCATCAAGCGCTGAATTTAATTTTTCCTTCCAAATAGAATCCTTTTTTCTGTACAATGCAATCGCCTCTAGCACATTAATATGAATCCCATCTATATACCTTGAACAGTCCTTACAATATGACTCCAATGGTGCGAGTGTCAAAAGTGCTGCATCTGGCATTCCGAGTGCAAGCTCTGCCATCGCCTGTGTAAGATATTGATAACGCTTTAAAACATTTAAATGAAGCGGATCTTTTGGTGCCTTCTCCCGATACCACACCTGTACACGCTCGAGATCATCCATATGAAGCCAAATACGGCAGAGTACTGCATCTATATTATGGAAGAAACGCGTATGACCATTTTCCTCAAAACGCTCTCGAGCCATCTGTACTGTTCGAAGCGCATCCTCTGCACGTCCTAATGCAATCTGGCTGCGCGCCAATAAACCAACCATTGCAAACTCAATATCCGGAGTTCCCTTTTTTTGCACCTCTCCAAGCTGAGAAACAAGCAAAAGAATACGCCCAGAAATATCCTCGCCCTTTTCAAATTTACTCTCTGCAATTGCACAGTCTGCCAGACCTACTCCGTCCTTTCCCAAAACAGCCTCTACTGGAATGCGCATTGTCTGATAAAGAAGATCATCTATTTTGCTCCACGGTGAAAAATCCTTACCTCCATTCATAATACTTGGAAGCGTGCTTGTCACTGAAAATGGCGGAAGTTTCACTTCTCTATTAGTAATCAATCTAAATACAGATGGAATAATCTGAATCATTTTGTCAGTTTTTCTCTGAGGAAGTGAAATATCCAGCCATGCAATTCGACTTTTGATCTGACGAAGCACAGCATCCTGCTTTTTACACTTTGCTGCAAATTGTTCCAGCTCATGATACCAGCGCTCCGAATTCTCATAATCTGTATTCAGCGCGCAAAGCATACTCATTCCCTGCATCAGTGACGGTGATTCTAAGATTTCTGACTCTGGCAAACTGCGGTAATATTTTTCCATCTCGCTGTAATGTCCCATTCCAGGATGACTCTCTCCGTTTCGAATCAGAATTTCCGACACCTTTGAGTGATCTTTTCCTCTGCTGTAACAATCAAGCGCCTTTTCATAATCTCCTTTTAACTCATAATACATGCCGCCTCTCACAAGCACCGCGTTTTTCTTTTGCGAACTATATTTGCGCTCAAGCTCCCATAAAAGGAAATCACGAAATTGCGGCCAGAAACGAAATTGACGAATCCCATCATAAAGAAGCATTGTTGTATTTTTCTGAATCCAGTCTAACAGTTCGCTGGTACTATGATCACCGCTGACCATTCTCGCTAGCTCATAATCAAAATTATCAAATGACGCCAATTCAAGCAGAAGACGGCGTATTGGCAAATCAAAGCGATGGTAAATTGCCGCTTCAAAGTAAAGAAACACCTCATGATATGCTTCCTTTACAATATCTGAATTAAATACACGCTGACTATCCGCATGATTGATACATTGAAGTGTAACAACAACACCTAAAGGATATCCTATTGACTCTTTAAGCATTTCATTAATTTCACTGTCTGTCAGCTTAATATTATATTCAAAAAGCATCTTCCGAATATCATCTCTGTCAAATAAAAGATCTCTCGCACCAATAACCATCATATCACCAGTATACTGAAATGCCCTAAACACACCTGGCACACCACCGCGCGACAGCAGCACAAATTTTTTTTGCGGATTATCACGAATTAATTCATTTAATTTTTGTAAATCTTCATCCTCCTGAAATTGCTGAAGATCATCAATCACCACAATGTCGCGATTTAATTTGATCTCTGGCAGTATTCCATCTGTCTCCAAGCCACTTATCAGTTCAAATTTTTTTCCACGCAGAAGTTCAAAAGCCACCGTGCTTTTTCCAAATCCACATGGTGCACCAAAGTACAAAATGCGTCCATGATCCATAAACTCATCAAATTTAGTTTTTATTGTCTTTTTTATAATCACATATCTATCCACAGAATCCTCCTCTCTTTTTAGTTAATAGTTACGGTTTTTATAAATAAAATACGACTTTTTAGCCAACTCTAATTTAAATTATACCGCTTTTATAAAAAAAGTAAATCATCCTAAAGTATTAAAAATGATAAAAAGGCTGATCCACTTTCGCGAATCAGCCTTCTGGGTGTGTGTCGAATATGGAAAACCAGCTTAATTACTCTGCAATCTCAGTGGAAACTTCCTCGGAAGGCTCCTCATAAGATGCAATGCTGGTGTAGTACAGCGAAGCAACATTTTTCACAACATCGCGAAGTGATACAAAGCTTTCAGGTGATGTAAACTCAGCAAATTCTCCATCAGTAATGGAAGCAATACCAAGCTGAACACCAATTGCATCCTCACCTTCTGCCGTTGCTGAAAGATCAAGCAGTACTGCAGATACGCCATCTGCGGAATCAATAGAAAGTGTACCCTCAAAAGCAGCATACTCTAATGCTGATGAAAGAAGCTCAACAAATGAAATATCAGAAGACTCATCTGATCCCATAGAGAACTCTTCCTCAACACCAGCAAATAACGCATCTACCAGTTCAGAAACAAGTGCAACACTATCTTCCTCTGAAAGCTCAGGATCAGCTTCTCTAAACCCCTCTGCTGCTGCCAGTATGTAATCAGAAACAAATTCAAGTCCTTCTATGTCTTCTTCTGCAGATTCACCATCTGTTCCTTCTACAGATGCCATTGCCTCATCAATACTCTGAGCAATTGTAAGAAGAGTATCATTGTTTATTGCGATCTGAACACCAGTATCAGTTTCAACAGTCTCTAAATCTGCCAGATTATCAGTAATTGCTGTCAAAATTGTATCAAGCTGACCATCATCTGATGCTGTCGGAGCAGGTATTTCAAGCCAAGACTCTGTAATTCCTACCATAGAAAGCATCTCAGTCATACTGTCATCTGCTGTAAGCTCACTATATATGTTTACAATCTCTTCTACATTTAAATAAACATCCTCACCACATACACGAAGCACATCATCAAAACCATAAACAACAGGTTCTTCTGTGCCCATCATTGATGCTGGGAGAGTCACTGATACAGAAAAAGAGCTGTCTCCGCTTTCATTATAAACAGCTGTGATGTCAGCGCTTAATGTTTCTCCACCCTGTGTAAGTGAAAGTGAAATCATATCGCCATAAGTTACAGGTGTCTCTACAGCCTCGTCAGCAAAGATCACACCTGCCGGGCTCATTGCAATAATACCACTCATCATCGTTGCTAACGTTTTTCTCATCTTCATAAAGAAATCCTCCAATCAAATTAACTAGTACTAGTTATTTTTTGTTTTTACTGTACTTTCCATTATAGAGAACTTCTAAAAAATGTAAATCATACCAAAGTATGATATCACATTTTTTCCAAAAACGCATATTGACTCATATACAATTCCTTATAATAGCCATCCTTTGCCATCAGCTCATCATGCGTACCCTTCTCCAAGATATTTCCCTGGTCAATATACATGATACAGCTTGAGCTTTTAATAGTTGACAGACGATGGGCAATGATAAAGGAAGTTCTTCCCTTTAATAATTCCTGAAGACCCTGCTGTAAAAGTAACTCTGTCTCTGTATCTATGCTTGATGTTGCCTCATCGAGAATCAAAATTTTAGGATCGGCAAGCAGCGCTCTCGCGAAGGAAATAAGTTGTCTTTGGCCTGCCGACAGACGGCTTCCGCGCTCATTTACCTGAGTCTGGTAGCCATTTTCCATACTCATAATAAAGTCATGCGCACAAACTGTCTTCGCTGCTCTTATTACATCTTCATCGCTTGCTTCCCTGTTTCCATATCGGATGTTATCCATTATTGTTCCTGAGAAAATAAAGCTGTCCTGCATCATAACGCCCATCTGTTTTCTCAATGATTTGATCGTCACACTGTTAATATCAATTCCATCAATTAAAATCTTTCCAGAATCAATATTGTAGAAGCGGCTGATAAGATTTACAATTGTTGATTTTCCTGCTCCTGTCGGACCTACGATTGCAAAACTATCTCCTACGTTTGCCTTAAAATTTACATCATTTAAGATACGCACACCTGGCTCATAAGAAAATACAACATGAGAAAACTCTACCTCACCCTTAATCGGCGGCATTTCCACGGCGCCAGGAGCATCCTTTACATTAACTGGCTCATCAATAGTCTCAAAAATACGCTCCAGATATGAGATTGCCGTCAAGAGTGAGTTATAAAAGGAAGCCAGCGTATTGATCGGATTCCAGAACTGGCTGATATAAATTGTAAGTGCCGTCAGAGCACCGACACTAATTATATCATTTCCGCCCATAATCCAGTGAATACCAACCCAATATACAGCTGCCGTCGCAAGGATTGATATAAACTGAACAGTCGGTCCAATCATAAAGTTATACTTGATAACGCTCATCCATGCCTTTCGATAGCTTCCGCTTAAATTATTGAATATGCCAAGATTCTTATCTTCTCTTACAAATGCCTGTGTAACACGCACACCATTGATGCTCTCTGCAATATAGGCATTCAAATTTGACTGCTTATTGCTTGCAAGCTGCCATCCGCGGCGCTGCTTTTTCTTTACAAAAAGCACGATTGCAAGAAGAATAGGAAGACCGCACATACAAATTAAAGTAAGCGGTACGCTATAATAAAACATAAAACCTAAGATAAAAAACAGTGAGCAACAGTCTGTTATTGTATTTACAATACCATTTGACAGAAGATCACTTATGTTGTTTACATAATTGACAATACGCACCTGAATCTTTCCATGCGGACGGCTGTCATAATAAGAAAATGGCAGCTCCTCCAGATGAATAAACAATTCTCTTCTTAACTCATGAATTATGCCCTGACCAATCTGAGATGTCCACTTAATCTTTATGCGAAGAATATAAGCTGTTGCCAGAATTATCAAAGCTGCAAGTGCCGCCATCAAAAGGATTCCCTTTTTGTCATGATTTGGAATGTAAATATCCATTACGCGCTGCATCAGCACAGGAATAACCATGCCAAGTGCAGATGAAAACAGCATCAGCATTATTGTCATAATCAGCTTTTTTCTATAACGGCCTACATAACTAAATAATCGCTTAATCTGCTTCATGTCAAATTTAGTTTCGAGTGTCTCATCCACGTCATATTTATTTCGTGCCATTATGCCTCACCCCTTCCCTTTTCTGCGCGAACCTTCTTAAAGCGGTCAAACTCACCATATTGATGATGAAATACAGTTGAATAATAGCCCTTTTTAGCAAGCAACTGTTCATGTGTTCCTCTCTCGACAAGGCGGCCATTATCAAGTACAAGAATCTGATCTGCATGTATAATAGAAGATATACGATGAGCAATGATAAATACAGTGCGCTCATCCGAGATTTTCTTTAATTCATTCTGAATCATGCTCTCCGTTTCCATATCAATTGCAGAGGTTGTATCATCAAGAATAATTATTGACGGATCCTTTAAAATTGCGCGTGCAAGCGAAATTCGCTGTTTCTGTCCGCCTGACAGACCAACGCCGCGCTCACCAATAATCGTATCATATCCTTCTGGCATCTCCCTGATAAATTCGTCAGCATTTGCAATCTTTGCAGCTGCCTGCACCTGCTCAAACGTACAGTCTGGATTTCCATAAGCGATATTTCCCTCAATTGTATCTGAGAACAAAAAGACATCCTGCATCGCAATTCCGATATTTCCGCGAAGCGTCTGGAGATTCAAATTTCTAACATCAATATCATCGACAAGCACGCGTCCCTGATTCACATCATAAAAACGGCAAATCAAATTGACAAGTGATGACTTTCCAGAACCAGTCGCACCAATGATACCAACTGTCTGACCTGGCTCTACGTGAAAACTGATATCCTTTAACACAGTATCATCATTTGTATAATAATTTACATGATCAAAGGTAACACTGCCCTTTAGCTTTCTCTTTTCTACAACATGCTCTGGCTGCTTTATATCTGGCTCAGTTGTATAAACCTTATAGATTTTTTCAATTGCGGTAAGAAAGCGCTGCAAATCATTGATGATCCATCCTGCCTGACGAAGCGGACTGTTAAGCATCCATAAATAACCGTTAACAGTTACCATGTTTCCTATAGTCATCTCGCCGTCAATTACCATAAAACCACCCATGATCATAAGGATAATAGTCAGACACTGAGAAAGAATCTCAAACATCGGAATATATTTCATCCAGATCGATGCGGCATTTAACTGTGCATCACGATATCCATCATTCTCGCGGTCGAACTTTTCAAGCTCATAATCTTCCTTTGCAAATGCCTTTACAACACGGTTTCCTGCGATTGTCTCCTGTGCAAATGCATTCAAACTAGAGAAACAGTCACGCACCCTGTCAAAGGCCGGCTTAATATGACGTCTCTGGCTCAGTGTCACTGCCAATGTAAACGGAAGTACAATCAGCATACAAAGTGCCATTTTAACATTAACAGAAAAGATCATCACAAGTGCCATCAAAAATACAAGGATATTCTCAAAGCTAAAATAAATAACATGAGAAACCATGTGACGCACTGCATCCATATCTCCTGTCTGTCTGGACATAAGGTCTCCTGTGCGGTTTTTGTTGAAGAAGTTAAAATCTTCCTTCATCAGCTTACGATATGCTTCTTCCCTCATGTCGTAGACAAGTCCCTGACTGGATGACTCAAAACACATTAAAAATGTGAAGCGCAGCAGCGATCGAACAAGCGTCACTCCAATCATAATAAGCAGCAAAATACCAAGCTTTTCATAATGCTGCCCCTCAATAACTTCATCCACAATCATACCAGAAATCTGTGGGTTGATCAAAACAAACAGTGATGTGATAAACACTAAGATCAAGCCTACGATCATTCTTACGCGGTATTTTTTTAAAAAAGATAAAAACCAGCGTATGTATCCCATATTTCTCTCCTCCTTTTTGTAGTTTGTGCCTTCATGTTACTCTAATATTTTTAAAATAAAATGTACTTTTCTTGAAAATTGATGTATAATAATCAAATCAAGCTTTATCGTTTTTAGGCATTTTTATTTTTAAGGAGGTTTACTTTACTGTGTGTGATACGTACGACATTACTTACTCTGACTTAAATCCAACTTTATATTTCGCCGGTAAGCGCACGGTGACAGAATCGAATTTTTCTCATACGCATGATGCACCCGAACTCTTTATAGTGTTATCTGGTGATCTGGCAATCTGGATGGATGGAACTACCACTCCACTTACAGCCGGTGATATTGTCTGTGTACCGTCGCACATGCCGCACCGTACACTGCCGACAGTGCATGATAACCCTGCAATTTTATTCTTTACTTCATTTTCAAACTTTCACTTTAAGGGAATGGAACCAAACCGTCTTGATTTTCCTGGCGGCTCATCTGTGCTTCACACGGACGGTCTTGTCCGTCAGGATATCACAAATCTGTGTCTTCGTATGATATCTGAGCGCTACAGCAATCAGGTCGGTCAGTACTTTATGCAAAAGGCATATTTGACACAGCTTCTTATGACAATCATCCGTCAGATCACTGTTCCGCCAAAACAAAGCTGTTCTCCTGTCACTTTTGAGACACACCATAAAACATATGTGGTGAGCGAGATCCGCCAATATCTGAGCAGTCATTATGCTGAAAAGATTTCACTTGATCTGATTGCCCGGAATATGTATCTAAGCTCTGCTTACATATCAAAAATTTTCAAAGAAGAGACTGGTGAAGCTCCAATCAACTATCTGATTAAAATGCGCTTAGAGCGCGCCCGCATTCAGCTTGAATCTGATAACGGACAAAGCATAAAAGCCATCTCAAACAGCGTTGGCTACGATGATGTTTACTATTTTAGTAAGCTTTTCAAGAAATATTATGGCATGTCTCCAGTTCACTACAGGAGTAAATACAAAAAAGTAGTGTAAATAAAGACCAGGGGGTTGCCCCCTGGTCTTGTTTTTTTATAATCCAATCCAGCTTCTTAATACTCTAAAGTTTGCCGGTCCCTGATTAAAGAGAAGGTCTAACAGATTAGCTTCACTATAGTTTTCACCCTGATTGGTAGCCATTGTTGACTCAAGCTCTGTGATCTGCAAATAGTCAATCGCTGCAGCTGCATATTTTCCAGGATTCTTTAAAACCATCTGATACACACTAGAACCATAGCTGCTTCCGCCTGCTTCTCCAAAATAAGTTGTGCAAAGATCTGTTACCTCTGCTTCACCCCAGCCGCCTGCATGTACTGAAATATCAGCAACACCATACAATGCATACGTCATTCTCGTCGATGCAATCAGGTAATTTCTTAAATTATCGTCTAATCGATCATCGTTTAAATAAGCTCGAATAATACCGAACTCAGTCCAGCCATTTACAAAGCCATTGCATACAAGATTTTTCTTAAGCGCGCTTGAAGATGCGCTGACTGTATCATATGCGTATGCATCATCTGGTGCCTGCTTTGTAAAGCTTGCTGCACCCACCTGAAGTGTGGAATCACCACCCATTAAGTCATTCATAACCTGATAATTACCGTTTGCTTCATTCGCCAGTATCTCACGGAAATCGCCCCAGGCTCCATCTACACCACTATACTTTTGCAGCAGATAATTGTAGTAATCAACACCACCCTCAACACTGCAAAGTGCAGCATCAGCTGCGGCTGCTGCCACACTGTCATACTGTTCGCCATCCATCTCAACATTCAACGCATCAAGCAATGCATCATATGTCTTTGCCTGTGCCTCTGTCAGATGTGTTCTGTCATACGTCTGCAGCTCCGCAAGTGTTCTTGTAAGATTCTCACTCTCACGCTTTAAATAATTGCTGTTTTGTGCTACAGCCTCATTCAGATTGGTGATAAATTCATCAAAGTCAGACTGCTCTATCGCATGATTGCTGTCATCATCCTCATTGCCAGCCTGAGAATTATCACTTTCTGCTCCAGTCTGTGCCTCTTCTGACTGCTGTTTGTCTGCACCTGCCTGATCAACAGTCTGTGCTTCACCATTTTCATCGCCTGCTTCTTTTGACTCATTAGAAGCTTCCTTTGTTTCTACATTCTTTGTTCCATCTTCCTTTGTGCCCTGCTCTGCCACGCTCTTTGTCTGACCTAGTGACATTGCAATGCCGCCTGCTGTCAATCCGACAACCAAGACAACTACCAGTACAACCGGCAGCCACAAACGCATCATCATGATTCTGTGCTTCTGCTTTCTAAGCCTTTTTCTATCTTCTGAATTCATACAACAATCCAGCCTTTCTCTTTTTCTAAATTCTTTACTGCGTTGCTTTTACCTGACACAAAGCGACACGGTAACTTATAATCACAGTATAGCATGATTTTTCAATACAGACAATTGCTTTTCTCACGTTTTTCTTGCAATCTTTCGTTCCTGGTGGTATCATAAATTATATCTGTGCTGCATTTCCCAGCCCTTTTTAAATTTGTGCTGCGCAAATAGCATCACTGTGAAAAAACAGACCGCTTCTGCGGCAGAAAGTGAGAAAAACACCATGAAGAAACCGTATTACATCACCACGGCCATTGCTTACACTTCCGGCAAGCCGCACATTGGAAACACCTACGAGATCGTGCTGGCAGATTCCATTGCCAGATTCAAGCGAATGCAGGGCTATGATGTGCGCTTTCAGACAGGTACGGATGAGCATGGTCAGAAGATCGAGTTGAAAGCTGCTGAGGCTGGAAAAACACCAAAGCAGTTTGTTGATGAGGTGGCAGGCGAGATCAAGAAGACCTTTGACCTGATGAACACATCCTATGATAAATTTATCCGTACTACTGACGACTACCATGAAAAGCAGGTTCAGAAGATCTTTAAGAAGCTTTATGACAAGGGTGATATTTACAAGAGTGAGTACGAAGGTATGTACTGTACTCCGTGTGAATCCTTCTTCACAGCTTCTCAGTTAGTTGACGGCAAATGCCCGGACTGCGGACGCCCATGTACACCAGCTAAGGAAGAAGCTTATTTCTTCCGTATGAGCAAGTATGCAGATAAGCTTATTTCTTATATTAATGAGCATCCAGATTTCATCCAGCCAGAATCCAGAAAGAATGAGATGATGAACAATTTCCTTCTTCCGGGACTTCAGGATCTGTGCGTTTCCCGTACCTCCTTTAAGTGGGGTATTCCGGTAGACTTCGATCCAAAGCATGTTGTTTACGTATGGATTGATGCACTTAGCAACTATATCACTGGACTTGGCTTTGATCTTGACGGAAATAGCGATCCGATGTTTGAAAAGTATTGGCCTGCTGACCTTCATCTGATTGGAAAGGATATTCTTCGTTTCCACACCATCTACTGGCCGATCATGCTGATGGCTCTTGATCTGCCGCTTCCAAAGCAGGTATTTGGTCATCCGTGGCTGCTTCAGGGCGATGGCAAGATGAGTAAGTCAAAGGGAAATGTAATCTATGCAGACGAGCTTGTTCATTTCTTTGGTGTTGATGCTGTTCGTTATTTTGTTCTCCATGAGATGCCATTTGAAAACGATGGTGTAATCTCTTGGGATCTGATGATTGAGCGTATGAACTCTGACCTTGCAAATACACTCGGTAATCTTGTAAATCGTACCATTTCTATGACAAATAAGTATTTTGGCGGTGTTGCCGTAAACTATGGCGTAAGCGATCCTGTTGATGAATCCTTATTTGAGGTTGTTACCTCCACCGCTTCTAAAGTTACAGCCCGCATGGATAAGCTTCGCGTTGCTGATGCAATTACAGATATCTTTACTCTGTTCAAGCGCTGCAACAAGTATATTGATGAGACAGCTCCGTGGGTACTGGCAAAGGATGAATCAAAGAAAGAGCGTCTGTCTACTGTTATGTACAACTTGATCGACAGCATCTTAATCGGTGCTTCCTTACTTGAGCCATTCATGCCAGAGACTGCAAAGAAGATTGCTGATTCTTTAAATGCACCGCTTCGCACAATGGATCAGGTTTCCACAATGGGCACCTACCCATCTGGAAATAAGGTAACAGATCAGCCACAGATTCTTTTTGCACGTGTTGATGCAGAAAAGATGATGGAAGAAGTTAATGCACTTATGGAGTCTAAGAAGGCTGCTGCAAAGGACGCTTCCGAAGAAACTGCTGAGGCTGAAAAAGAAGATGAGGCTGTTATCGACATCGAGCCAAAAGAAGAAATCACATACGAAGATTTCTCAAAAATGCAGTTCCAGGTAGGTGAGATTATCTCCTGTGAGGCAGTAAAGAAGTCCAAAAAGCTTCTGTGCTCTCAGGTAAAGATAGGATCTCAGGTAAAGCAGATTGTTTCCGGTATCAAAGCTCACTACACACCAGAAGAAATGGTTGGCAAGAAGGTTATGGTTCTTGTAAACTTAAAGCCGGCAAAACTTGCAGGTGTTTTATCTGAAGGTATGCTGTTGTGTGCAGAGGATGCAGACGGAAATCTTGCACTGATGACACCAGAGAAGAAAATGCCAGCTGGCGCTGAGATTTGCTAAAACAGTTCACACGTCACACTAGATTTGACAATTCTATGCTTGCATGAGAATTTGTCAAATCGGTGGGACGACGGGAACGCCCTCTCATGAGCAAAACAAAGCTGCTCGCGGACTTTGTTCGCGTTTTGCAGCGACGCACGGAACGGGCGGTTTTGGGAATGGGCGTTCTGTGAAGAGCCAGGGGGACATATTATGAGCCACCGCAATGTCCCGATGGATCCACCCATCTCTCAAGTCCATTTTCTTTGATCTCGAATTTCATTATCCCAATATTGACATAGTTCTTCTTCACGTTCTTTTGAATACCCTATAAGCATAATTCGTTTCCGATGCATTGTATAAAAAATTATTCCTCGTTTTTTTTTCTTTTTTTCTTTTTCAGTACAACCTTTTTTGCAAATAAAAAATATATCGCATTCACTAGCTTTCTCTCCTTCTCTCGAATCAGTAGACATTGTTCTTCTTTCAATTATATCTATATCTTTCCAACATATTTCTCTATGAATATGGAAATAATATTCAATCTGAATTCCTTTTTCATTTAAATAATATCTCCCATCTGAAATCATGCACGCATATGCTTGCACCCAACCAGCACATATCCATATTCCCAAGAAAGGAAATACAAGTATTATAATGAGGACTATATTTATTATTTGCTCTTGTATTACACTTGGTCCTTGCATCACGATTTCAAAAATGTAATAAAATATTACAATCAATGGCAACACTCCAAAAAATATGCCAACAACACTTGCAATTCCAATTCCAAATATAGTTTCAAACTTTGCTTTTTTCCCCTTTTCTTCCAAATATTCGATTTTCTTCCCATGATCCCAATTCCAAATACATCTTTTTTTCAAACTCAATTCTCCCTTCACGCTGTTCAGACAGGGGTAATCTCCTGTCTGAACATTGTCTTTTTATTTTAGCTTATGCTACACATACTCGCTGAAACTTTGTATTTCGTCTTGTTGGCTTCTTCACTTTATTGATAACTTTTTTCTTCCGGATACCGTTGTTATCACTCTGGTATTTGACTGCTTAGGTGTTCTCACATTAGATATTACAGAATCCACATTCTTAACAATGGCCTTTGTAATCGGCTTCGCTACTGCTGAAGTTCCTACCGCGGCAATTTCTGCTACGTGACCAACTACATAGCCAACTCCTGCATTTGCAATTACTTGAGATGTTTTTGTTGTTAATTCTACATCCCCAGTCCACTTATTGCATATATATCCTGATGCCATTGTCGCACCACCTTCTATTATGCCACAAACAATGCGTGTTGGTATATCACCATCTGTATTAATTGCAGTATTAATTCCATTAATTACTGATGCTACCGCTAAATATCCTTTTTTTATTGATCTTACGGGTTCCAGCGGCGCTAACGCTCCTGAAATTGCACCTACCAGGCATGACTTTGCCAGTTCAACACCATCAATTTCACCTCCACTAGTAAGCACATAGGAAAATCCACTAACTGCAGCTCCAACAACAGCGCCGACAATACATGGAATTGGAAACTCTCCTGCATAGTCTTCTCTTGCTACTGGATTATTATCGCAGTATGCGTACAGATTTTTACTTCCTAATTCCTGTGGCTTCGCAAAGATCACATCCGTGTCATCCGCATTCACAAACCTTCCAACTTCCGGATCATAATAGCGGCTTCCCAGACAATACAGTCCTGTCTCTGGATCGTAGACATATTTTCGGTAGCGGAACGGGTTCAGCGTTGCAAGGGACACGCCACTTGTATCCTGTGTGGACGTTACCTTACCCCAGCTGTTGTACTGGTATCTTACCACTACCTGATTGCTGCTGTCAACTAGTCCCACAACATCTCCAAGACCATTATACAGATAGAAATAGTCTGTCTTTCCATTGAATCGAAGCATGAATGGCTTGCCTTCGGCATCGTACACAAACTGTACCGTAGTCTTAGTAGTACCTGTGCTTCCGGCTGTGGTTCTCACCAGACCGCTCAGTATACTTCCATTGTAATAATACTTTGTTTCTGTATTACCGCTTATCTTTTTGACGCGCTTTCCATCACTGTCGTAGGCAAAGTCTACAGTTCCCCATGACAGACTTACCTTCTTTAATCGGCGGCCTTCTCCCCAGGTTAACGGAACGCCTCTTAACAGAGTCGGATTGCCACCTGCATCATATGTATAGCGATAGCCATTCCAAGATAAAATCTGATCCTTCCATCCATCACTTCGATAGGTGAATGTCTCATTCTTCTTTATGGTCTGCAGGGTTCCTTCCGTATAGTCATATGTCTTTCTCGAAGTCATATTTCCGCCTGCATCGTAGGTATAAAGAATGGTCTCATTTAACACACCGTTGTTTTCACGAATCAGCTGATTTAACTCATCATACTGATAGCTGATGCGTTTTCCTCCTGATGTGATTGCCGTGATATTTCCTGCATTATCATAGGTATAATTCCAGCTGTCAGTTCCATTTGACATGGATGCAAGCAGACTGTCGGTATCTACAAGATGATTGATGGTTCCAAAAACATATCGGTTTTCGCGCTTACTTCCTCCAGAAAGTGTTACAACCTTCTTTGTACGACGGGACAACGCATCATATTAAAGTGTCTGTCGTGTCACGCCATCCACGGTTAAGCCATAGGAAAGTCCCGGTCTTTGTGCTTTTGCTGCATCACCATATACAAATCCTGTTTTGGTCTTTGCTCCTTCCAAGCTCTGAACGAAACTGTCTACTCGATCATAGGAATCATAGCCAATCTCAAGTGACTGCACCGTATGGGTATTGGCTGCGGTTGGTTCTGCTGATACGTTTGTGTTTTTCTCAAGTGTACTGCTTCTTACCAGTCTTCCGGTCATGTCATACTGATCGTGATCAATACGGTCATTTGTTAGATCAGTTTCCACTTCTTAGCTATTTTATTTTAAAATAGAAGAAAAAAGAGGAGGAGGATTATCATTCACATGGAAAAAATGACAGATGTTGATTTACACTTAAACGTAACCCGAATTTAACGCTTAAAACTGACCCATTGTACAAGAGGGCTTACAAGCCCTTGATTACTTTTAATCATTGCTGGAAGCTACTGTCTAGGCTGGCTTCCGCCAAACAAAGTGACGCCTTGACATAATATTCAAAGTAAAAGTGGGTCAAATGTATGTATAAATCAACATTCCCAATTAAAAATTTTTTCCATACAAAAAACGCCATAGCCACTTTTGCAGCTTCTGGCGCCTTTTGCATAACTTAATTGTAAGCCACCGGGACAGTAATCAAGCCAACGTACCCAATTAAAAGGCCGCCGGACCTGTCCCCATGGTCACTTCTCTTCGAATGCCGGTAATCACCTTTATCATTCCATTATCTTTTCGCTCGATCAGCTGCTGTAGGTAAGCATCTCGTTTAATCTCCACCGTTGCACTCCCCACACCGCCAGGGGGACAGGAACCGCCGGCTCTTTTATTGGGTACACTGGCTCAATTAGTGTCCACGTGGTATTTCGATATGATAACAGCTTTTATTCCAAAATGATATAGCAAGAACTTGCTATCAAGCACTCTTACAACGGTCATTCGATGGCCGAAAATTGTAAGAGTACCTGGCACTGCGTCAATATACCTTCTATCAAAATGATACAGCTATGATACCACACAAAAAGGTACGATACAATGCAGGTTAGATGCTTCTTATATGCAAAAAAGACCACATTGTTTGCGGTCTCTTTAAACTGTGACAGAGCTGCTTCAAAAAATAATCTGCACATTGGCATCTTGCAGTAGTTTAATAAATTCTTGATTGTTCGTCTTTTTCGTAGCTAATGCAACGGATTTATCTTCGCGATTATTCGTATAAACAACAACTCTCTCATCATTTCTCAAATCATTCACTTGATTAAGAGTTATCATGCCTTTTCGATACATTTGGCACAGCAAAAAATCATTTGATTTATAGCTTACATCCACTGATACCTTATTTTTGAAAGCATCTCTTAAATAATTACGTGCATTTGTCTGATAATCATATGAGTCTCTGTCTTGTGTGTACATTGTAATTGACTCTATATTCGGATAATACCACGAAAAAACTTCTGCCAAAATAGTTAACGATATTTCACCAGCATTTTTCTTCTTTTCGCGCCCATTTTTTGTAGTAATAATTGACAACGGCCAATTCTGGTACATCTTACTTAACCAAATGGCATATTCCTCCATATCTAATGAATCACTCTTTTCCACATGACGATGAAGATAGCTTCTCATTGCTGCAAGTGTTGATACCGCAGCAAATACAATTTTATATAAATTTCCCTCCTCGCCATTTGCTAAATCCGTATAATTTTCTTCTGCAATAAAATAGATGGGAAGACCCTCTGCTACTAAGCTCTCAATAAAATTTTTTCGATATATCGAATCACATATTTCCTCTGAAATCCAATTAGGAATCAATATAACCTCATATCCAATAAGTAATTCCTTTGCAGATATCCCCGCACGCTCAACTTGTTCTAAAAAAGCAACTGTCGAATTATCCATGAGAGCAATTTTTGTTTCACCACTATAATTCCGATATTCTGGTATGTTAAGCATTCTTCTCCTCCATCATTAAATTAGCTTCTCTTATAATGTTACTCAAAAACTGCTCATTCTCATAATTGTAATTCAAGTCAGGATCTTGTTTGATTCGTTCCTGTATTTTTGCTTGCAATATTCCAACATTTATTACATAGGATGGTCTTACTAGGTTATCATCTAATCCAAGTTTCCGAAACCTATCTGCCAAATCAGAAAATGAATTATCAAAGTTTTCTTTAATCAAAGACATTAATTTTTGATTTTCATTTTGAACTGCACTTTCATAAAGCGCAATCAAAACAGCTTTATACGGTGCACTGAATGTATCCATACAATGAAATATCTTTGATAAAAAATCCATTTCTGGCAGTTCTGTATAATATGGCAGCAGATTTCCCAACAGCATCAGTGACGCAAAATATTCTGCTTTGCGTTCTTCCATTATTGTCTCTGTCTCAATAATATGACTAAATGAAACTGCATCATAAATCAAATGATAAATTTCATGCCATGCTGTAAAATACTGGTTTGCTCTAGGTAATGCAGTATTGATTACTGGAATTTTTTTACCTTTTTTTACAAAAATTGCCCCACTCCAATACTGATTATCAAGTGGCATTTGAACCAGCCCATAAAGCTTTAAAATCTGCATTGCCAACTGATTTGACGAACTAATTTGCATTCTATTCCAATTTGTACGTATCAGAAGTGCTTTTTCTCGCATTTCATCGCGAATCTCTACATTCTTACCTATTACCTCATCAAGATTCCCTGCTACAATTTTCTCGCTCATAACGATATACCTCTCAATAATAAATTTCGCAAAGATCAAGAACATCCATAAGCAAACCATATTGCTTTTGTGCCTTTTTATTCATTTGATAATCATTTGGTGCATTCTCAGAATATACCACATCTACCGTTTTAGGCTTAGCTTCAAAAAAGACAAGATCATCTACAGAAAGATTCAAAACAGCTAAAATCTTCTGAAGATGTTTGTCAAATGTACTTTTATTATCAATACTTCCATTTAAAATTTTGTCCAACGTAGGTCTTGAAATGTTTGCCTTCTTTGCAAGAGAAATCTTCGTAAAGCCACGATCTCGAATGCAATTTTTCAAATTCATCGCCACAAGATTACGCTGATCAAATAATTCATCAAACTTCATTTTCATTTCTCCCTTCGTATCTATAAAATCTATTATATGCTACTAAGCGGAGAATAGCAATGTATTTGTCAATTTTTTTTTTACATTTTAACTTTTTCTTCAAGCTTTTATTTTCCTCCAGTTTCTCATTCAACTTCTCTCATGACAACTCCTGCATCTATGCGGTACACCTGATCACATAAGATACGGATATCTTCTATATTGTGACTGGAAAGGATGATCGTTGTACCCGCCGCTTTTCTCGCTAAAATCAGCCGGCGCATCTCCTCCACACCTTTCTCATCCATACCATTCATAGGTTCGTCTAATATTAGCAGCTTCGGAGACTCCATTACTGCCTGAGCAATCGCAAGTCGTTGTCGCATTCCCATGGAAAATTTTGACACATGCTTTCTTCCTACATTTCCCAAACCGACCATCTCCAACACTTCCTTTATCTGTACCTTTGACAGATTTCCTCGCATCGCTGCAATATCGACTAAATTCTGATAGGCACTCATATACGGAATAAATTCAATTGTCTCAATGATTGCACCGACACTCTCCGGAAAATCTCGATCCTTTCCAATCTGCTTTCCTCCTACGATGACAGTGCCTGTTGTCGGCTGCAAAATTCCTAAAATAATTTTCATCAAAACGGTTTTTCCTGAGCCATTTCGACCGATAATGCCATGAATCATTCCTTCCTCGAAGCCCATTGTAAGTGGCTGCAATACGGTCTGCTTTCCAAAGATTTTACTGATATTATTCAATTGAATATAGTCACTCATACAAAACACATCCTTTCCAAACTGCCAGCTTATCGGCCGTACTCATAACGTCTTAACTTCCAGATACTGAGGAACAGCGAAACTAGAAACAGACCACCAAGAAACAGACACGCATACAAAAATGAGGGATTGGTTCGATCATTTGCACTGGTACTAAGAGCCGCAATTCGACTTAATGTGAGTGGAGACAGATAACGAAGTCCCATCATCATATCTAACACGACTGTTACCAGATAGTCACATGCCAAAGCCACTGCACCAACCAGTATTCCAGGTCCATTTTTCCAAAGCATATGAACCGCCATTGTCAACATTCCAAGAGTCATCGAAGCAAGCAGACATAAAAAGAGTTGTCGTACTACCACAACATACTGTGAATTATGCTTTATTAGCGAAAACGTAAAAGAAAAATAATTCTTTATTCCACATCTCCATGGTGCATTCAGCATTTTGACAAAAGCATTTGTCCACGAGATACGAAATGAAATATGAGGAACAATTGCTGCTGCAAGCACTAGTCCCACATAAAAAAAATAGAAAATTGTTACCAAGAACAGATATAAAATCTGACCAAGTAACCAACTTTTTCGAGATGTGCGAATAAGATATGGGTAAATCCCCTTCTCACTATATGGAATATCACAGATCACAAGCAAATATCCTGCCCAAACTGTCATTGCCGTATACTGTGTATTCATTACTGTTAAAAACAGTTCTTGTACACCAGTCGTTTGCCTTGACACCGCAAGATACTCTCGAATGCCGCCCAAATAGTAAAATAAAAAGCAGCCCATGCACAACAAAACTGCCAGATTTTTCCCCTGTCGCATTCCCATATGGAAATTCAGACGTGCATAGCCAACGATTTGCCTTGCCGTTTTCGTTTTGTTTTTATCAGCCATGTGATGCCCTCCATTTTATTTCTTTGATAAAAATAAATGCAAATAGAAACAGTACCGCCAGATTTTTCAAAACAAGCAAAAAAAGATCCATCGGCGTACCTGTAAACCAAAACTGTGTTGGCCGATATTGATATGGACTAAGCATAGAAAGTCCGTCGACTTTATCGCCCAAATAAAGAAAAATTCTGTTGATAAAAAAAGGAACTGCTGCAACCACGTACCGATTTTCACTAAAAACAGAGACACACAAGCCTAACATTGAGGACCACGCGGCTACGTGAAGTGCATTTAAAACGATATACAAAAAGAACACGGCCCAATAGTTTCCATCCTGTATCCACCTCTGCCACATTTCACCTGTCAATAAAAACGAGTTCTTTGTGACCGTTAAAATTTCTGGATGCATCATACTTCCAATCGCCACAAATGCCAGCACACTCATGATATATAAGAAAATACTGCCAGCAAACACAGCGATTGCTTTTGTCACACAATAGCGAAAGCGACTGGTTCGCATCATTTTCACCCAATCACATTTTCCCTTTTTTTCATCAAAATAGACCGATGCAACACTCATCGGAAATACCAGATTTTTCACCAAAGTTGTAATGCCATATTCTTCTGACACACACAACAAATCTAACCAGCCCATATCCGATATTGCCTCTTTTATTTTTAACGTCTCTGCAATTCCCATCAACAAAACTGCCGCGTAGATCACGACACAAAACCATGCTAGCGGAGACGTCACAATCCGCCTTGCTTCCCGTCTGATCATATGCATCCCTCCGTTCCTATTCGCTCTGATCTGTTTGATTAACATTTGCCGTCATTGCAGTCGCATAGCAATACGGGTATTCTCCATCGACAAAACCTTCAATCACATACTGATTTCCACCGTCTGTATAGGACATTGGAATTTGCACATAATAGCCAATATCACACACACTCTCGTCATTCTCGGATCCTTTATTAATCATCAGGTATTCCATGTCACAGGAGGCCTCTTCTACTAATACGCCCGCTTCATCCTCCGCATTCTGATCCCGAAAATAATTGTCAAGACATGCCCGTATGGCTTCCTCTTTAGAAATCAGCTTTCGTCCTTTCTTTTCTTCCCGTGCAATTACTTCTGGTACATTATTAAAGGATACAAAATAACCATCTTTCTCAATTGTAATATCAATTGACTGTCCCCAACATTGTCCCAAATCACCCAGTGAATAGCCATTTGGACACAGATGAATTCCATTTTCTTCTATATAATAAATATCATGTTCTTCATCATTATTTTCACCCTGCCACTTTTTTTCATAAGAATCATCGACTGAAATTCCAAGATTCTCAAAAGTTTTTAACCAACGGGCTGTCCATTCTTCTCTTGTCTGTTCCTCTCGTCCATTTATCTGAACAATGGCACCGTTAAATGCTCCCTGATTCCAGTTCACTGTTATTTTCTGATTTTCAGCTTGATAGGTCGTTGTGACTGCTGCCGTCCCACGCTGCGCTAATACCGTTAAGCAATTCTCATCAAGTGTATCCGTGTCTAGCCATGCTTTAATGATCTCCTCCCCTGTGAATACTCTTGATTTAATCGTCAGAATATCTACATCGGCAGCATTTTTTGCCATCACATTTTCAATCACGCCTGTTCTACTGTTGCCTATCACCGCTGTACAAGAAAATAATACTATTATAAAAACAGTCAAAACAATTTTCACTTTTCCTCGTTTTCTCATTCGATCACCTCATCTCATACTGAATCAATTTCTCCTTCTGTGTCTGCCCTTTCTCATACGTACTGTTTGCATCACTAGCTGCTGCCGCTATTGCAATCGTCTGAGTTTTATTTGTGCCATCCTCAAACGCTACACAAACTGTAACCTGTATTTTATCGAAAAGAATCGAATTTAACTCCTCTGTCCATTTTCCTGCCTCAATTGATTCACTCTTAAAAAATAAGTTTTCCGTTTGCTCATCATCCGCCGTGAATCCACAAATATTAACAAAACACCCCGCATCCTGATTTTCATAATCAATGGTATAGGAAGTACAATACAGAACACTTTCCTGCTGCTCCTTGTTTTGGGAAATTCTTGGCAAATTCATTGTCTGCTCTGTATATAGAGTCATCTGTGTGCAAAACTTCTCAGGATTCTCCCCGATGATCTGAAACGCCCCCTTGTTAATCGTATATGTGATCTGCTTTATCTGTTCACCTTTGCACGAAACAGGAAAAGCGATGCAATAGCTGAGCATATCACTGTCTGATCTCATACCGAATACCCACGAATTTCCGTTCTCATTGTTTAACGCCACCGAATTTTCCGAACTGAGCTCCGATGCATAAACGCAAAGTGAAAATGCAGATGATGTTTTGTTTGTAACAAAATCCTGCTTTGTTTCTGTATACGGTACTTGTCCATTTCCAAAACGATTGAGCTGCACACCTGCAACCACACAGGCAGCCGCAGCAATTCCTGCTGTTATACAGACACGCAACCTTCTTTTTCGTTTCATTCTGTTTTTATAATTATTTGTATTTTTTTGGATCACAACATCTCGCTCATCAATTTCAGGCTTCAATGCCTGCTTCATCAACTGTTCAAATCGCTCATCTGTCAATTCCTCTCGCCTCCAATTCCTGTTTTAAAATTGATTTTGCCTTTCGGATTCTTGTTTTCACCGTATTGACCGGCACTTTCATACATGTTGCAATTTCTTCCATTGTCAGCCCAGCACTGTAACTTAAGCAGATTGGAATTCGATATTTTTCTGGTAGCATCTGCACTGCATTTCTCACCTCTGCAATCTCCTGTTTGTTGATCATCATCTGTTCCGGTGTCGTGTCCCAATCCGCCGCAAATGAAGAAACCGTTTCCTGATGCTCTTCCAAGCTGCTGACTGGCGCGATTCGCATACGGTTTGCATATTTTTTCTTTTTGTTTTTCCACAGCAAAACAGCAACAGACAACGCATAGCTTTTGCTATTTTGCTCTGCTTTCAATGACGCCCGCTTTTCCAATAACAAAACCATCGCGTCCTGATATAACTCATCTCCCTGCTCTTTATTATTTGTAATGATACGGCAGAACCTCAGAATATCCGGCCCTGCGTTCATGACAAATAATTCAAATTCTGTGTCAGACATCCCTTATCCTTTCTGTATCGTGTATTTTTACAGTGCACTTGTACTTTGCAGCTGTAGCTTGCATTTGAAGTTTTCATTTGAAACTTGCATTTGAAGCTTACGTTTAAAACTTGCTTTTAAAGCTTGCCATCTCAGATTTATGCTTTTTCTCTTTACTGGTATATTGTATCATCGCAAAAAAAAGTTTTCAAAAAACTCTTTTAAATAAAAAAAGGAAAGGAATCTTTCACCCTTTCCTACTTAAAATTTTTCCCACACCAAAAGACGCCGAAGCCGCTTTCGTAGCTTCTGGCGTCTTTGCATCACTTACCTCTGTCACCCCCTAGTATTAACTTCCGTCAAGTTACTCTACTTTTCTTAAATAATTTTCAGAAACATCCGGTACCGTTTCTACTTCGATGTCTATTTCTTTTCCATCAATCTCCAAAGTGATCGTGTCATCAATCTGCATTGGCGATGGCAGCTGAATATACAAATATGCTCCAAAAAATCTTTCAATTGGACAAGAGAAACCTTTCATTTCAACATTTACGTTATCATCACTGCCTTTTAGCTTCATTGTATCAAACCAAAAATCTCTTTTTGCATCTGAAATTGGATACCGATTGAATAATACTAGCCATGTTTGCCATTCCGATATGCCATCACACTGTAATAGATACAATCCATTCTCTAACTTCTGAATTTTCTTATTAAGAAAAACGGTCTCTGTTTTTAATTCATCCAGATGCCCATCAACATCTAACGCTCGCCCTCGTGCTGAATTCCAATAGCTTCCACTTTGCACACTTTGACATAATCTTTCATACGTCCACTGAGGAGGCCCCGTATAATATACAATCCACGGTTGCGCAAAATAGAAAATACCTCCAATCACTAGCAGTACTATTATCACTTTTATGACATTTTTCTTTTTTCCTTTCATTCCACGTCACCCCTCTTCATTGACTTAATTAGTCCTCTCTAAAGCCACCGTGACAATAATCAAGCCAATGTACCCAATTAAAAGTCCGCCAGACCTGTCCCCATGGTCACCTGGTTTTGTCATACATATCTGCTATTATTTCTGCCGGGGTATTTCCCGATACTACAATACACGTTCCTATAACGTCTTCCTCATCAGAAAGTAATTCATCATATCTCGTCATATCCTCTGCCATTTTCCAATCTTCCTCTGGAAAACGTGCTTCAATTGACTTGATCTCATTCGAATCCAATGGTTCCCAATAATCCACAAATTTGAATGTGTTTTCACTGTCTTTTTCAAAGGTTGCTGAAACTGCATATTTTCCTGTATAGTCTGCATTGCTTTCATACGAGGTAATTCCAAACAATGTAATTGTATCGTCCTGTGTTTCTTCTGATATCACAAAAACCTTTGCAGAAACATCAATATCATTTTCTGAGTTCTGATACCAAGTTTCGTGCATCCATTTAACTGCCCATCCTAAAAGATTAGCATCATCACTGCATCCATCTGGAAAATAAAAATAGGTGTCTTTTGTTGTTACATAAACAACACCGGTATCAAGCTGATCCTGATCAATCTCTAACAACTTCTGATTATCAATTACGTCTGTGTTTTCCTCTGATATGCTCTGAGGTTCTGTCTCTGTAATATTTTCCGATGCAAAAGATGCTTGTACCATATTCATTCCAAACAACATTATACCTGTTGAAACACCAAATACTGTTCTCAAAATCTCATTATGACTCATCTGTTTTCCCTCCTTAAAATTTTCTACAGCTCTTGTTCCTCTATAGTTGTAAAGTAACATACTATACATAGATTGTCAATTACAAAGATTGACTTATTGGCTATTTTATTTTAAAATGAAAGAAAAAAGAGGAGGATTATCATTCACATGGAAAAAATGACAGATGTTGAACTTCAGATTTTAGAATTAATATATACTACTAAGCGGAGAATAGCAATGTGTTTGTCAATTTCTACATTTTAACTTTTTGAGCCTTTCCCACTTAAAAATTTTTCCCATACAAAAAAACGCCATAGCCGCTTTTGCAGCTTCTGGCGCCTTTTGCATCACCTAATTGTAAGCCAACGAAACAATACTCAAGCCAACGTACCCAATTAAAAGGCCGCTGGACCTGTCCCCATGGTCACTTTCCCACCAGTCTCTATTTTTTCAACTATCTGTTACAATTCGTCCATCTTCCATACGTAAAATTCTATCACACTGTCGAGCAATTTTTTCGTCATGTGTTACTATTACAATTGTTTTTCCAGTATTACAAATATTTCTAAGGACACGAATAACTTCCTGCCCTGTTCTTGAATCAAGCGCCCCCGTAGGTTCATCTGCTAATATAATCTCTGGATCATTGACTAATGCCCTAGCAATTGCCGTTCGTTGTTGCTCACCACCAGAAAGCAAACTTATACGTGTTTTTTGCAACTTTGCAATCCCCAATTCTTCTAATATTTTGCTTACTCGATTTTTATCAATTTTTTTCTTACTATATTCTAATGGTATTTTAACATTTTCTAACACAGTGTCTTCTCTAACAAGTGCAAAATCTTGAATCACGTAACCAAATAACTCATTTCTAATTCTAGCCATTTGTTTTCTGCTTTTTCCTGTAATTTTTTCTCCTCTCAACCAATACTCTCCTGCATCAGCAATATCCAAACAACCAATGATATTTAATAATGTTGATTTTCCACATCCACTCGCACCCATAATTGCGGTCATTTCACCACTATTAATTGATACGTCAACTTTTTTCAGCACTTCTACTTTCCTTTTTCCAACTGAAAAGGATTTACAAATTCCTTGCAGATTAATTGCCAAAGTATTTTCTCTATCCATAATCTCCTCACTTTCATTCATATCTCTTAAAAATCTGACTAAGTTCCATCCGATTCCATTTTAACAGTGGTATAATCAATATAATGAACAATAACACCATACCAAATAGAATCCCTACTATCATAGCAAAAATGCTTTTAAAAATTGCCATTACAAATACAAGACCCATTAAAATCGGGATCAATATATGTATCAGCATCTGCAAACCCATCTGTTGTTGTGTTGCTCCACATAATATGTGTATTGAATTGTATTTCATGTGTGTGTCTATATATTGCAACAACATAGTGATACTTCCCACTATACAATATAAAAGTAAGACCCCCAGCATAGCACAGTCTCTACTATATACCTTTTGATAATACATTTTGACTACTCCAATCTGTTCACGAAATGACGTAAATTCCAAATCAAACAATCCAAGTTCTTTTGATTTCTCAGCTATTTTGTTTAACACTTCTGGATTATCTGTTTCCAACTGTAAGACATGAAATAAATTTACATTTCGATATCCATTATTTAATGCATCTCTTGGGATCCATGGAATAATAAATGTAGATTCTAACGATATTGTTTTAGAATTTACTGATGGATTTAAATAAAAAGCTTGATCACTTAATATTCCTACTACTTTAAATGTACTCTTATCCAATGCCTCATTAACGAATGTTGTCCCAATCGGATAAGCCTTCGCTAATTTTTTGCCAACTAAGACCGGAATTTCTTGGCTATCTTCAATTTGACCTTCCCATTCTGCACTATTAAATGTACGCCCTTGTCGTACATCTATTTGATACAAGTCATAAAAGTTTTGGTTCATCTGTAAAACCTCTATATCCATTCCATTCCATCTTACCATATTAATCATATGGACATATACATCAACACACTCATTCGTATAATCATATAATTCCTTACATTTTTCTTCAGCTCCATCCATATTTAATGTATTCATAATCGTGACAACGTCAGATCTATCAATTACTGCATACATATTTCTATGTTCTGTACACGCACTCATTTTTGCAGAAAATTCATGTACTTGTTGAAAATTCACAGCAATGAATGCGACTAATATGACCGAAACGATAATCTGCGCATAAATTGGGAAGTATTTTCCTGGGTGTTTTCGAACCTCTCTTAATGCATATTTTATATTTGCCATATACTATCATCTCCATTTTTAATTTTGTTTACGAAGCTGTGTCATTGTTTTTCTTACTTGTTTCCATATAAATATTCCTCCAAAAAGAATCAATATCAACCATTGGATCGTGCAGTTT
>OOCB01001839.1_pt1 | contig 26608 bp, 24 predicted proteins | sample 1671351 | NCBI WGS metagenome assembly OOCB01 (sample SAMN06348148, study PRJEB24527) | human gut metagenome | biome: human gut; feature: ankylosing spondylitis patient; material: feces | host: Homo sapiens | place: China | collected 2015-10 | reverse complement strand
TATGCTGATTCTGAACTTATGGATATATTACGTTCTCGTGACAATTCATGTGCCAAAATGACAATCATTGACGAGCTTAGTTTTGGAGGGAAAAACGAATTTTCTAGCATTGATATTAGATTCTATAACAACATTCCAGCTGATAAAGATGCTGTTATAATCAAAGTATGTGGAATTGAGCAAGAAAATGTAAGACAATTTATACTGGATTTGGAAAAATTATTAAATAAAGAATTTCCAGAAAAACATCTTTTTTCACAGCATGAGCAGATATTTGGAATATTAAAGATTCTGGAAGAGACATCGCTTCCAGAAGACATTGATTTTAGAAAAGAAAAAATTTTTGATTGTTACATGGAAGACCAAGATATAGAAAACATCAGTTATAACGATGAAGCTTTTTTAAACGAAGTCCAGAAATGTGTCAAACTTTTGTCAAATGTCAAAAAAATAGAGATTGTCGCTGAAAGTGGAGAATATGCAGCAAAATATAATGATAATGCATATGCTGTCAGCGTATATATTAGAGGCACTACAGATAAAGACTGGTGTTCATTAAGTGTTTATGAATGGCTTGAAAATTATGACAGGATAGAAAAAATCAGGGAGTTTATGGACCATCTGCGGGATATCATATCTGAAAAATGGCCAGAGATTCCGATAATAGTTGATTACGAGTTGAAAAAAGATTAAAACTGGAAAATGTAAAACGAGAACAGTTAAAGCTGTTCTCGTTATTTTTTTTGGCCAAAATATCTAATTATTACACAATTACATCCGGTTTCAGCACCTCTTTCTTCTCTTCCAACATTTCGCTCCAATCTGGTCTTGTCTTACCTTCCCGGAAGTGTTTCCTGCAAAGAGCAATATAGCTTTCGTTTGCTCCGACCATTACCTGTTCTCCTGCCCGGATGATTTTTCCTTTTGCATCAATCCTTGCATTGCAGCGGGCACCTTTGCCGCACCAGCAGACCGTCTTGATTTCTTCTATCTTATCAGCCCATGCAAGCAGCCACAAGCTGCCTTCAAAAAGATTCTGCTGAAAATCAGCACGCAGGCCGTAACATATTACTGGAATGCCGAGGTCATCCACGATATGAACAAAAAATTCAATGTCTGACTTTTTACAAAACTGCGCCTCATCTATAATGAAGCAGTCATATGTTTCAAGTACTGCATCGTCCATCTGGACCAGCTCTTCCACGCTGATGCACGGCTGTTCTAAGCCAATCCGGCTATGAATCACGCCAATCTCTCTCGTGTCTGTCAGAGGCTTCGCCAACATGGCTTTCTTACCTCTTTCTTTGTAATTGTAAGCAACCATCAGCGCGTTTGCAGTTTTGGAACTTCCCATTGCGCCATACCTGAAATATAGTTTTGCCATTTTTTGTCTCCCTTCTTATTTCTTTATTATATATCCAATATGCGAAATTTACAAAAGTAGAAAAACTTACTTCTCTACGGAGTACTCCGTCCACTCTACAAAATCTTTTCTATTTTCCGGTCTCCAGCTCTTCTTAACTTCCAGAAACTCGTATTCTTTTTTGTCTCCTGCTTCCGGCCGTTTTATCAGTGCAAAATATCTCTCGCCGAATTTACCATCAGCAATCATTTTCTGCACACTTTCGTCCAGGCCTTCCTGGCCGGCAAAGTTTTCTTTTGTTACCTTCACAACGCACGTCGCATACACCACGTGCTCTTCTACCTTCGCGCCAGGTGCCGCGGCAATCTCGTCATCCAGAATCTCAAACCACAACGTCATCGGCCGTTCTTTCTGGTGCTCTATTACATCGGCAATCGCAGCATACATCGGCTTAACCGCAATGCAGAATTCTTTTTCTTTTCTTTTTACCTCTTCTATTTTCTTTTCAGCGGCAGATATTTTTTTCTTTATTTTTTCGTCATCTTTTTCTTTCTCTGACATGGCAGCCAGCTTTTGCAGCGAGGCTTCTGTGGAAAGCACTTTTCTGTGTATTTTTTCTTCTTCTTTTCCTATTCTTACAAAAACCGTTGCTGCATCGGCGAGGATAAGACGTTTCAGTGGTTTGATGGCTTCTTTATATTTTTCGTATTTTTGCATTTATTTTTTCTCCTTTGTTTTAATTTTTTGTGTTATTTTTTTGGGTTTCTTTTACATATACAATATGTCGGAAAAATAACAAAACAAATGTAATCCTAACCATTAGGATTTTGAAAAAGACAGCAAAAAACCCGCCATTTAATTTGACGGGTTAACGCTAGAAACAAAGAAAGGAATTTCGACTGCGAATCAGTCTGACGTATCAGAAAGTTTTTCTTTCCTCTTGTTAAGTATATATTATCATATTCAGCAGACATTGCAAACTTTTGCTGAACTTTTCAGGCTTCATCTGTATCTGCCGCATCAGCCACTACTGAATCTTCTTTTTCGGCTTCTTTTTCTCTTTCTTTTTCCTCTTTTAGATACTGTTCCACAAGAGACTCGTCAACTTTAATGTAGATATCACAATATGTTGAATCAAACCAGTCATCCACTCTTTCAATGAAAGTCGGGTGCTCTGCAACCTGTGGACCGTCAAAATATACCCAGTTATCTCCACCAATCCGGGCATGTACATACAAAACATCCTTTCTGCCGGCATATTTATTGAAAGTTTCCATAGATTTCCGGATTCTTTTTGCCTGTGTTTTGGCAAGCAGCTTAACTTTCTTTCTTTTCTTGCCGTGGAGTTCACTCCATCTTACGGCAGTTGGTTGTTTATACCCTCTTTCGTCCTCATCGTAGACTAGAAATCTCTTTAAATTTTTGTCTGTCCTGTTACAATATGAATGACAACTGGAACTTACAGACCACGGCGGACAGGCCCTGACAAGGTCCTCAACTACATCAATCTCTGCAGAATCAGCCATCTCTTTAATCTCATCTTCTGAAATCTTCTCTTCTGTCGCCATTAATCTTAACCCGCGAAGACGCGGAATACTAATCCCTGTAGAAGCCAGGATTGCTGATAAGTCTTCAATTCTTGCGTATGCTCCAATATCCATTTTTTAAATCTCCTTTTTCGTTTTTTATATATATGCAGTATGCTGGATTTTGTGGAAAAGAAAAAAATATTTAAAATTTTTGCAAAAAAAATCTGCCTTAGCTGGCAGATTTAACAATTACAGACATGCTACACCTCTTTAACGTCGTATATCATTTTTCTTTTGACTTCCAATTTGGCGCGATTCGGATAGCTCCAAAATCTTCTGACATCTTCGTACGTTCTGAATTCCGGAACAACATATCCGTCTCCGGTCCTGAACAAAAGCTCTCTTTCTGTAATCAGCTTGCCAGCCTCGTCATATTTCAAAAATTTAACCGGCTGCTGTCCTGGAAGGCCAATGCGTGTTTCGCCAAATCTGACGATATACTTTGCGTTTCCGTGTGTGATTGTATTTTCTTTTGTCATTTCTTCTTGTTCCTTTCTTTTTGTTGGCTTTTATGCATTTAGTATGCTGAATTTATTTTTGTAAAAAAATAAGCAAAACCCCATTCCTAACGGTTAGGAATTTGATTTAGCTTTCAGGATTTGCATCTGACCACTTACCGTTGTCAGCTCTCTTAGACAGGAAGCAATATTTTTTCTTCTTCTTTAAAATCCGGCATATTGATTGTGCAAAAAAATAAAAAAAAGAAAGGAATTAAAAAAGATGGAAAAAGAGATTGTTGACATAATTAAGACAGTTAAAATTACAAAACGGTCCAGAACTTTAATATTGGATTGCCCTTTTGGTAAAGACCAGGTTGTTTACGATTTGCGTGACATTAAAGAAACATATCCAAATGTGACCACATTACAAATCAAAGAGAATGTTATTGGTATTCATCTTCTTAATCGGACATTTCCGAATATCAGAGCAGTTTTATCAGATTCTCCATATTTTCTAAATAGAGAAACAATGTTAATCAGAACTGGAATGTTTGAAAATACAAGAGGTGATTTACTGAATGCATTTTGTTTGAAGCCTGATGAAGTTCTGGATTTGCGACATGTTCGCCGTATTTGTGGCATGGCACTTGACGGATGTGAAACCTCGTCAATTAATCATGCAGATTATATTGAAGACATTGACGCCGGAGGATTGACTGGGTCATATCTTGACAGACCAGAAACACGTGCCGGAGATGGGCCTATTATGTTTGGTGACTGTCTCATTGGATTTAAGGAGGAAACAACGTCTTTTGAGTTAACTTCATCTGTCAAGAGCATTGCTCTAGCAGTAAATTTCGGAAAAAACATAATTCAGAAACTTATTATTTCAGATTACAATCTTCTGGATTTACTCTGGACAGTTGGTGAGGATAATCAGATTTGTGATACTTTAATCATTAATGATTGTTCTGATTTTATGGAGTCTATTTCTAAAAACTTCTGCATAAATGCAAATCATGTAGAGATTACTCCCAGAAATGACTACTTAAAAGCTGAGAACGATATGATTTACGGAAGCATGGACCACAAGCTGTATGCATCAGCAAGGTTTTTATCAGGTGACATTATCATCCCAAAAGAAGTCTGTTCAATTGAAGATTATGCGTTTCCGAGTGACCGCTTTGCTTCTATTGAGATTCATCAAAATGTTCAAATATGCTCAAAACAAGCTTTTGCAAACCCAGAAGGCCTTACGTTAATTAAGGTTCATGGAAACAAACTTCCAGAAGGTCTAATTTCTGCAGTAGCATACCCTATGAGCTGCAGATACAATGAGCATTATGATGATTATGGAGACCGGAATGCAGTTATTGAAGTTATATCAGACAATGCGCATTTTTTCATTCCACGCGATATGACCAGTTCATCAGAGCTTGATGAAATTTGTTCCAGAGATATGTCGAAAGTTGAAAAAACTTATATGTATGCTGGGTCATGGACTGCGACGAAAGCTGTCATGGTTAAGACGTATGCACTCTCGCAGGATGACGAATATATTGAAAATGTATTAAAAAGAGAAGCATTGTAGAACAATATTTTTACTATCGGATAATTTTTTTGTCGGTCTGGAATTTTCAGTTTTACGTCGATAACTCGCGCAAATTAACCGAAAAACAAATGGAGCAGTTTTGTCTGCTCCATTTTTGTCGTAATCACATTTCAAAAAATTCTTACTACTTTTATTTTTTAGAAATATTTTTTATAATCATTTTTCAACATCGCTTTCTTTTTCATTTTCAACAATATGCCTACGGGATTCTCCACTTGTTGTAATTAAATCATAAATATACTTAACATCTCTTGCTGCAATTGGAATATCTTCTTTTAACTTATTAAATACTTCCTCTTTATACAGGTTTGCACTTAACAAATGCCCGCCATCAGCATTTGTTAAACGTGTATATTCTGTCTCTATTGGTCTTGATATTGGTTTTGATGACGTTCCTATATATTCTTGATGATATGTTGTTAATGAGTATTGTTTTTCTGATATTTTTATTTTACTTACAATATTTGGATTTTGTGATTTTAGCTTTACAAAAATTGTGGAGTCCCCGGTTGTTCTATCTTCTGCACAGTCAATTTCAAGCTTGCTTTCAGGGTCAGTCCTATATATATGATATGCTTTTTCTACATTATCAGAGCATTTGTATGTATCTGTTTCTCGTGTTATTTCATCAAGCTGTTTCCCAGTTTTTTCTCTTTCGCCTTTATGCGTTAAAGGATATGCTGTCAACACATTAAAACCATATTTCATTGCATCATTTCGTTCAAGAATAACGATTGCGTAATTTGATGAAAATTCTTTTATAAGATTTTTTTTATTATTAAAAAAGCCAACACCCACAAGTTGTCCTGCATTATATGACAATTCTAATGTATCTCCATTTCTTGCATCATCCAGCCAATTAATTACCCTGCTACTGTTATCCATTATTGCATTACTTATAACTTTTTTGGCATACTCCACGTTTCCATTTGTATCTTCAGGTCTGTTTGGGTCTGCAATGAAACAGCTTTGCGTTTTTTTGTTACCTTGAAGTACCATGTTTAAGTTTTCTTTATCGTTCATTATTGAATGTTTTTCAAACACATGCGTTCTATAACTTTCAACATCATCAAATTTAAGATTTTGTAATCCTTGTAATACTTTATTTCTGTTAATTGGTGTTGTTCTATACATTATATCATCACCTCTTTTGCTTATATTGTTTATCATGCTTCGCACACACGTCGTGCTCTACACTCCGACTTCGTCATAGTCTGCTGTCCTGGACTGGCGCCCAACTAAAATCAATATGCCGGAAAATATAAGCATTAAAAAAGGACGCATTTAATCGCGCCCTTCAGATGACTTTCTAATTGCTGAAAAAATGAGTTCAAAATCTTCTTCTGTAAGACTTTTTCTCTCAATTAAATCATTTAATTTTTCAAGGTCCCCAAAGCTTCCAAATGCCTCAAACTTTGAGCAATCGATAGGAAGTACAACCACATCTTCTTTATCTTCTGAAATCTTTACAAGACAAGGTTCTGTATTTTTTTTATCCCATTCTAAAAACTCTGGGTCTTCTTTTCCGAGATAAAAATACCTCAGCTTTTCAAAAATTTGTTTTGGTTCAATCCTTGAAATGAATGCTTCATATCTTTCTACCGGGTAATCTTTTTCATAAATGGAATCAGCCAGCAAACCTCTGTGTTTTTCATAAAACTCAATTCGCTGTTTTTCAACCTTACTTCCTGGCAAAATCGCCATTCTTCCAATAGATTCCTGTTCTATATCAGGTCTTTTTTCGGCGAGAACCTCGGAAAACTTATATCTAAGATTACTTGGCATAAAAACTATTTTCTTTTTATCAAGTAACCGTAAATCATCAAAATTCATCATAATATTCACTTTCCTTTCTTTTTATCAATATTAATAGATTCAGTTTTAATATGCAAGATTTAAAAGGAAAATAAAATATTAATCTATCATCGCTGGACGGGAAATCGCGGTCAGGCTTGCCACCAGTGATATTCCAAATTTTGCCAAAAACTTACCCCACCCGTGGTTCAGACAGGTGGGGCGCCAAACAAAGAAAGGTTAGACGGAACTTTTTCCGCCGGCAAAAGGTTGAGGAGAATTTTTTCAAATTCTTTTTCCTTTCCTTTTGTTGAGTCTATCATATCACGTATACCAATGTCTGGCAAATTTTTGCCGAGTTTTTTCGTATGTGAACTACCCACCACTTGCTCGCGCTGAAGTGGGGGCTTCTGGTCTAAGACCGTCTTTTTTCCTGCCAATGTTGCACAGGCAAGCTCCGGTGTTCCACCGGTTATATTTAATATGCCGAATTTTTTCGGAAAAGAGTAATTTTATGCGGATTTTTTTACAAAAAAAATTCACGCCGATTAGCGTGAATTTAAAAGTCGCAATGCGATTTTTTTTATGTATTTGAAAGACAATGGAATTCATCTCTCTTCCTATATCTATAGAGGAAGGAGTATTCTTCCTTTATCCTTGATAAAAAAGCACCTTTTTTCAAGGTGCTTTCGTTTTAACAGGAAAAATCTTCCGTACAGAAATTTTTACACGTCTCCATCAGATATGCTTTTGCAGCAATCATCTTATCAGGTATATTTTGATAAACTTCAGAAAAATCATCCCGGTTGTCTATCAGGTCCAATTTAAGCAGGTCAATAATCTCGCCCTCTTCATTGTTGTTGACATAGTATTTTACAAAGTCAGGAAGCGTATTTTTAAGATGTTCTTTTGCATAACCACTACCAAGATGTTGATACTCGTCAATGGCAATCTGATGCCGCATCAGATTGTTTGGAGCATATAAAAACATACCATCAGGAAACTCATTGTGTATATTCACCGCTGCATTCAGCTGGCGCAGTGTTGTAGCCTCTGCATATGATGGTACATATATGGTACGTTTCGGAGTATGCACCCTGACATAAGGCCTTCTCAATGCATCTTTTGATTTTCTGACGTCATCCTGCACACGTACACCCTGCACAATGGAGTTTACTGTATTATCAGGTATGTCATCAGATTCAAGGTATAAATCCGTCAGCCTGAAAGCACCAATATCTGCAAGATGCTTTACGGAAGCCGGAACATGGAGCTCTTCAATATGCGTATGAGTAAATGCCGCATACCAGATTGCCTCAATATTGCTTCCAAGCTGTATTGTCATCAGTCCTGAATCGCGGAATGCGCACTGGCCAATCGTTCTGACATTGTCAGGGATAGTGATATGATGCAGCATGCTATCATTTTCAAAGCATCCATCCGGAATCGTAAATATTGATTCACTCAGTTTTACTTCGGATAAGAACATGCAGCTTTCAAAGGCGTGACTCCCAATTTTTGTAACGGAATCCGGAATCTCAACCTTTGAAATCATAGCACCCCAGAATGCCATGTGTCCGATTTTTTTTGTGCCTTCTTTTATTTTTACAGTTCCACTTTTCCGTGGAGGGCAGGCAATCAGCGTTTCACCATCCTTATCATACAGGATTCCATCATATGTAGTGAAACTTTTGTTCTTTTCTGTAAATACGATGCTTTCTAGGTTACTTTGAATAACATAATTATACATCTCTGCTTCAGTAAACTCATAATCGCCATCTATTACAACTTCCTTTGGCTGGCTGCGCACTCTCGTGTTTTTAAAATACAGCCTGCAGTTCCTTACAATTACCCTGTCACACTTACTGTATATATTACGTGCTGCAATAGTACCGAAGCAATTGGCAAAATAGTAAGTTGCATATTCAGGGATGATTATTTCTTTTGCCTGTTCAGAAATCCCGACTATCATGTTTCCTGCCATATATACACCGTCAACAGGTTCTGAATCAAATACCGCAGAGTCATAAAAAGCGTTAATGCCGGTACTTTCAATCTCTTCATCATTGATAATGTTAGTTGAAAGGCATCCGGAAAAAGCATAATCCGAAATCTTTTTTATCCCGGAAAGGTCAACCACTTCATCTTCTGTCCTACAGAAAGTGTTTAGCAGCCTTGGTTTGAAATCAACCATCGCTGACATGTTGCCATTACTTATCAGCATGTCAGCAGTCTTGAATATCTCGCTGTGTGATATCACCTTGCGCACATTCGGGAACATTTCGTTTGGTATATCAATATACAAAACACTCTGCCCGATTATTAATGTCGTCACGCATGGAAAAACAAACTCTGCTTTCCTGCCAATTATTACACTTTGGAACCCATCAAGTATAACAGTATCAACGCCATCCTCAACCTCAATCTTAAAAACACTGATATCATCTGTATTTTTTACAGCAGCCATGAATCTGCAGCCATTCTGCACAAATTCTTTTATCATTTATTTTTTCTCCTTTCTTTATGTATATATGCTTAATATGCCGGAATTACTGTACAACAAAAGCGCCGTCAGTATTCATGACGGCGCTTTCCAAACAAACAAAGAAAGGATGCCGGGTCTTACACCCAGCGTGCGAAAAATATACAATCCACACCCGGCAAGCCCTGCCGGGTGCAACATCAGGTATCTTTCCTGTGTTGTATATACTATACCATATCTTCGTATATTATGCAAATTTTTGCCGAATGTTTTAGACATTCTTTTCTTTCTTTTTCTTTCCAATCAGATACCCGAGCATGAACGCAGACAGCAGAACCTGGACGAAATCGATGTAGAACTCCATCCGGTCGTATCCGGTTGACGGTTTTGTGTTGTTGTTTTTTAGCATTTTCTTTTTCTCCTTTTTTATGTTTTTTTTATTTCTTGTAGTATGCCGGAAATTTGTATCAGAAAAAAAAAAATAACAAAGAGCCGCAGAAAACTGCGGCTCTAACATCTACAAAGAAAAATCTGTTTTGAAATTCCCATTCTTTACATATTCCATGACATGAGCCATTGCCTCCGTCATGTTGTTTTCGCTTAAGTATTGAATCATGGATTTTAACTCAGTATCAGTGAAGAAATCAAGCTTTAAAATATCTTTTACCATTTCATATTTCCCAGATTTGATAATATGTATCATTTCAGAATATGTCCACTCTTTCAGATATCTCAGTGCATTTGCATCACCGTCAAGAAGATAGAGCTCTAACGCTAGCGCGTAATTTGCATCAGGATTGTTAACAAATGACGTTAACAATGTTAGTCTGTTGCGAAAAACTGAGCTGTGCACTTCTTTTAACCAATCCCGTAGTAGACCATCAAGCACGTAATCCTTATATTTTGGAATTGGTATTGGAAGACGCAGACTCTTTTCTCCAGCTGTAATCTTGATTGTCATCTGTGGAATTTTTGCTGTGAGAAATTTTTCCATCATAGAATCACATAACTGAAAATTATTTACTAACGGGAAAACTGATTTCGGCCTTACATTCAGGTTCATAATAAATTGAGTCAAGTCAAGCAGCAACGCCACTCTTCCGCTCACATCTCCACTTTCAAACACAAAATCCGGGTTCTTATCTCCTAAAAATTCAATTTCAGAAAGGTTGTGGCACCCACTAAATATGTCTGGAAAAATACGTTTTATTCCTTTTCCAAAAACAACTTTTTGAAGATTTTCACAATTCTCAAATGCATGCATCTGTATTACTTCAACTGAATCCGGAAGTACAATCTCTTTGGCATTTGGGGCACGAAACGCAAACGAGCCAATTATTTTTGTACCTTCTTTTACCTCTATTTTTTCTTCTTTTGAACGCAGTTCTTTTAGTTTCCTCTCTGCGTCTGTATAAAATGCAAAATCCATATTACGCCTCCTTTTGTGTTTATATACACAATATGCTGGATTTTTCGTACAAAAAAGCTGCTGCCAATCCGGCAGCAGCTTATCAAATGTCAAAGAACTTACAAATTCAGAGAATCCGGCACTGCAAGTCCGCACTTTCTCATCTCATCAAGCAGATATGCTGTTGAAATTTGCAGCTCCTTTTTCATCGTAATCTGCATCGTTTTTTTTATCGTCTCTTCATCCATCAGACCGAGTGATATGAATTTTGACAGCGCATCATCGTCACCTCTTTTTGCGATTGTTTCGGATATTTTTGAAGATTCTTTTTGCAAGTATTTTTTTGCATCTAATGAACCTTCCAGGATATACAGCTCCAATGCAACACTTACCTTATTTTGGAAATCTGACATTGCATCCAGAATCAGCCGGTACGTTAAACCATTGCAATCCGTTTTGCTGGCAAGAACATTATGTACCATATCTACTACAGTAAACATGTTGATGTAGTTGTTAATATATTTTGGGAGCCTTACACTTTTCCCATTGTATGTCAGGAGGAATGTTTTTTGGGGCTCTCCGGTTTTAAGAAAAAACTGTGCTCTTTTTAATGAGATTAGATATGGACTACAGACCAACAGCGATTCTTCCCTTATCATTCCATACAGCATGGAGCAAAATCCAGAATCCACACTTACACCGATTGGTTTTGTCCATACGACTTCCTTAATATCTGACATCAAAATCAAATCTTCTCCGCATTTTTCAATACCTTTTCCAAGTGTAATCTTTTTCAGTGTCTTACTATCTGCAAAAGCAAAGCAGTTCAGTTGTGTTACTGTGTCTGGAATGGTCAGTTCTTTAACATGGCAATTAGTAAACGCATGGCTCCCGATTACAGTATATGGTTCTTTCAGTATTACAGTGTCAACTATCTTCCCGTCCTTTTTGATATCGTAGTACTTGTTCAGCATACTAACACACGCCGATGCGTTTACAGAATATGACCTGCGAACGACTTTTGGTCGGCTGGGGATTTCCCATTCTTCGTTAGCTGTTTTTGTCATTTCTTTTACTCCTTTCTTTTTGCTTTTGTACTTAGTATGCCGGATTTTTGAAGGCAGAAAAAGCAGGTCTTGGCAACCTGCTCTGTATCTACAAAATCGAAAAAACAATCAGTCCAAGCTCCGCTGTCAGAGTTGGCATCCCATATTTCGCAATATATTGCAAATTTTGGCCGAATACTTTCAGTCCTATTGGCTGATTTTTCCTCGGCAGTTTCAATCTTCTTAACAGTCTGTAATTTGTTGATTCTCCTGTTGTTTGAGTCTGCCATATCGTACATCTCCTTTTTCTCAATTTCTTACATATCTAATATGCCGAATTTTTAAGAGTTTTAGCGTTTTTTGGCGAAAAAATGACATAAATGGCTAAATTTTCAACGCATCCGGCAGCCTTAAACCGCATTTCCGCATCTCATCCAGCAGATACGATACGGATGTCGGCAACTCCTTCTCCTGCGCGACTGGCAGTGTATGCAGTAATGCTTCTGCATCCATCAGGCCAAGAGATACGAATTTTGACAATGCAACATCGTCTTCGCTTTCCGCAAACGCTTTTGCAATTTTTACCGCATTGTTCTGAAGGTATCTTTTCGCATCTGACGAGTCCTCCAGGATGTACAGTTCCAGTGCAACGTTCGTTTTGTTCTGGAAATCCTGCATCGTTCCAAGGATAAGGCGGTATAACAAAGACCGGCTTATTTTTTTTGTACCGCTGGCAAGAGCTGCGTGCACCATATCCTGGATGACAAACATGTTGATGTAATTGTTGATACATTTTGGAAGTCTTATGTTTCTGCCGTCATATGTCAGCAGAAATGTTTTCTGCGCCTCTCCTGTCTGGAGAAATATCCTTCCCCTATTCAGGCGGACTTCGTTAGTATTGTAGAATATCGTAGATTCTTCCCGGATTAACCCATACAGCAATGATAACAATGCTTCATCTACATCTTCCCCAATTGGTTTTGTCCAGACGATTTCCTGCACTCCTGACCGGAAAATCAGGTCTTCTCCACACTTTTTTATCCCTTTTCCGAGCGTGACTTTTTTAAGCGTCTTGCAGTCTGCGAAAGCAAAACGACAAAGCCGTATCACGGTGTCTGGAAGGGTCAATTCTTTGATATGGCAGAAATCAAATGCGTGGTGTCCGATTACGTTATATGGCTCTGTCAGAGTCACCACGTCTACTATTTCTCCGTCTTTTCTGGCATCGTAATATTTGTTCAGCATCTTAGCACTCGCCGATGCATCTACAGAATACGGCGGCCGGTATATTGTCCTGAATTCTTCGTTATCTGTGTTTGGCATTTTTTTGCTCCTTTCTTTTTGCTTTTGTCTTTAGTATGCGGGATTTTTGGAGACAAAAAAAGAGCAGCCTTTCATCTGCTGCCCTTAAAAAACGGGTTATGTGCGTATATATGAACAGTACTGCATAAGTGGTGCTGAGAGGAAACAAGATATGGTAGCGACTCCGGTGAATCCGGACTGTCTCGAAACTACGGAAATATCCTGGATTATTCCAGGCCAGCAAATATCTTTGCTGCCCGGATAACGCTAGAAATATCCTGTCTATCCAGAGGGATTCTATACTCGACATACGTGTCGAACCAAGATTCAGTTTCGCACCCGTTGCAATCCATCTCCCTTTTGACCCTCAGGTCTCGTGTTACTGGAGCGACACGAGACCTGAGGTCAGCTTCTCTGAACAGATTTATGTAGTCTGTCGATGTCTTATTGACATCTTCAGCACAATATCTGTGCAGAAAGGCGAGCATTTCATCGCTAGATTCATCGAACATGTAGGCAATGCTGTTGTACAAGCGTGTGGAAGCCACTTTAATGTGTTTCTTGCACACTTTTACCTTGTAGTTTTTTTCCTCCATCTCCTGCTGAAGGCTTGCTGGCAACACCTCTGTAAAGATTGCTGCCATCAACTTTTTTCCCATTTTTTTGATATTCTTTTCCATGATTTTTCTCCTTTCTTTTTTGTATTTTATGCATTTAATATGAGAGATTTTATGGAAAAAGAAAAAGGTGCAACTTTACATACAGAACAAAAGCCGCAGGTTTCCCTGCGGCGTGTTTGCGGATATCATCCACCTCTCACATCTCCAGAAACCCCAGCAGCTCCGCCGGGTTTGCCGTCTGTGCAATCTTTGTCATGTATTTTGAATATGTACCAATGATTGAATCACCGTGATTCCACTTATCCGCAGGCTCCGTATTCAGCCAGAACGCTTTTTTGGCCTTTCTCGCAATCGCCTTCACGTAGTCTTCACCGCTGGCGTTCTTGTTATTTCTAGCGTCACCGATAAAGTATACGTAAGAGTCACCAGTCACCTCACTCATATGCTCCTCATAAAAGGTCCTGAACGGTATCTCATAATTTGAGTAAGCACCAGCTCTCGGGATGGCATCAAGTACAGCCTTTACTGATTCATCAGGATTATCTGTCTCAAAGAATTTTGAAATATCGTAAAGCCTGTTTGTAAATGCGTATGTCTTGCATCCTCCAGGGAATACCTCTTTCATTGCATGCATGAATACCAGCATCATTTCAGACGCATTCTTACAGGAGCCAGACACATCCAGAATCAGTATCAGGTTTGACTTCTGCCGTACCGGTCTCTGGCGTATGAGATGTAGCGGTATGCCGCCAGTCTGACAGCTTTTCTTTATTGTAGCCGGGATGTCAATCTTGGAAGCCTTGTTTGCCCTTATTTTTTTTGACATTTTTGTTCTGAACTTCCTGGCATTATCCTTAATATACTCGGAAATCTGGCGCTTTTCTGCATCAGACATTTTTGAAAAGTCCTTATCAAGGACGATATCACCGGCATGTTTTGACCTGACCGCATTTTTAACGAGGGCTTTGTTAAATTCAGCACGGTGTGCCCGGGACTGTTCTTTCACAATCTCATTCATACGGTTCTGGAATTTTGCGTCCTCTTCCTGCATTTTTTTACGCATTGTCTTTATGTCGTTTGCAGTCTGTGCAATCTGTGAATTAAGGCTTTTGACCTCTTCCTTAACTGCCTTCAGCTGCTTCCCGCGTTCACGGATTGCTTCCATAATCTCGCTGCTGTTCGGTTTCATGCATGCTTTCATTGAAGCAGCCTTTACCTCTTTCATCAGCTGGCTCTGCTCCGGTTTTATCCCGTTTTTTATCAGCGTTACGAATTCTTTTAATGTCTCCTGGCCTTTCAGGCATTCATCCAGGTTTTTTATCTTTTTCTGTTCTTCTTCTGTTTTTTCTGCTTTTTTAATTTCTTTTGACTCTTTCTGCCCCTGTTCACGCTGCTGCATCAGCTCCTGCTGCCTTCCTGTCAGGCGCTGCAGTTTTTCGTTTATTTTTTTTCTGTTCTCTTCATGCTCCGTTTTGGCCTTACGTTCTTCCCTGTGCCGGTGGTAATATCTTTCAACAAATTCGTTATATATAGTATCAAATGCCGCTGTCTCCTGATAACTATGCGCCAGCATAGTGGACAGCAGACGTTTGATATCCATCTTCCCTGTCACGTCACTGATGACAGAGAAGATTTCTGAAGCATTACATATATATCCGGCACTGCTGAAATATTCGCAGGCTTCAAAGATAAATTCATAAAGGTAAGAAGAACTGTCGTCAAAATCCATCTTTTCGTCTATATCTGCAGCCAGGCAGAAGCCGGTGCTTTCAAAATTACAGTGGTCAGCAACCGGGCAGTGTTCGCATCTTAACATACGCTTCTCCTCCTCAGCTTACGATATTTCCGGAATATGCCTCCACTGTTTTCCTGATAATCCCCATATCCCTTCTGTCTTTCGCCAGCAGGCCGATTGAGTTCATGACCATTTCCTTATCTGCATCATTCTTTAAAAAGTTTGCCCAGTCAACGGCTTCTGAGATAGACACTGGATGCTTCAGGTTCTCTTCCTGCAGAGACACGATACATGCTGCAATACCGGCAGCGACCTTATCGTTGACTTTTGCATTGTTCTTCAGGATATCGATAATCTCTTCCCTTGTCTTTTTCGGAATATACAGATATCCGCATCTTCTTCTCATCGCACCGGAAAGCTCACGGTAACCGTTAGAGGTCAGGAATACGATTGGCTTCTGGTCTTCCGGACAATTTACAGGTCCAAGCTGCGGAATATTGATTCCGTAACCTTCAAGATATTCATAAAGCATATATTCTGTTTCTTCGGAAGACTTATCAATCTCATCAATCAGCAGGAGCTTCCTGCCGGTACCGTTGATTGTCTGCAGGACCGGGCGCGGGATGAGGAATTCTTTACCGTAAAAATTGACATCGCCGGCAACCTTTCTAATTGCGCTGTTCACATCCATATCCTTAATCTCTTCATTAATCTTTGGCTTTACTGCTTCCAGTGTCAGCAGCTGGCGCTGGTAATCGTAATCATACAGGATGTCGTCTTTTGTCAGGCCGTCATACATCTGCAGTCTTAAAAACGGCAGCCCAAGCATCTTTGCAACGGCAATCGCAAGTGATGTTTTACCAACACCGGGGTCTCCTTCAATCAGGATTGGTTTATTCAGTGACAATGCAGCAAACACTGCATAACAGATATCGTCATTTGGGATATATCCGTTCTTCTTTAATCCTTCTTTAATCTCTTCTATTGTCATAAGCAATTTCTCCTTTTTGTATTTATTTTTACATGCTTAATATGCCGGATTTTTTAGAAAACGGATGATTATTGCGAAAAAAATTCAGCACAAAAGATTGCCTGTATTCCAGCAGATACAAATTGACAGAAAAAAATATTTTTTCAGTTCTTCTTTTTCCGTCATATTAATTGAGAAACAAACAAAGAAAGGAGATTTAAATTAGATGGCAAATTTTGGTTATTCATCACAGGAAGGCGTTACATTTTATTATAACAACATGGGAAAGGTGACAGACCTTTGCATTAATCCCAATGTTAAAACCGTTACCATTTGCTCAAGAAGTTCCAATAGCTTCGTCGGCAGTCAGTTTTCATTACAAGACTGCAAGAAACAGTTTCCAGATGTGGAAGTACTTAGGATTTCTTCTGATATAATTGATGTTTGTATCAACAATAAGATGTTTCCAAATGTCAAAAATGTGTACTCAGAAAGTAAGTATTATAAAAATGATGTAAGAATGCTTGTTCGCAAATACAAAAACGGCAGCTTTGCATTAAAGAATGCATTTTGTGCAGCAGCTGGAGATGTTATTGACCTTAAAGGAATTTCAATCATCGATGACAACGCATTTGATGGATGTATGGCAACAGATTTTGTTAACATTGACGATGTTAGCATATGTCGTGCTGATGCATTCACCGGTTCAGCTATTGAACTGAATAAACGGTACAAAAACGGGCTGCAGATATTTGGCAGTGTCCTGATTGGTGTGCAGAGCGGAGTGTTTGACATTGAGATTCCTTCATACGTTAAACACGTAAAGAGAGATATTAGTTTTCAAGATGTAAAAAATGTTACAATAAATAATGCAGACCAGCTGTGTTTTTTTAATAATGTTCCGCTTGGATGCATGCGACTTAACGGATGCAATATTCTTCCAGGTGCTTTACGGAGCAAATGTGGCGGTGTTAAGGTAAAACAGTATAAAATCTGCGACAACAGCATTTATTGTGATGTTGATGGTGTTATCTTTACAGAAGACAGGAAGACACTCATTTCTTATCCGAAACTCCGTGAAGGTCATTATGACATCCCTGACGGCACGGAAACCATATGGACTGATGCATTTTCAGGTGGTCTTATTTCTTCGGTAAAGATTGCAGATTCTGTATATGATATTGGTGACAAGGCATTCTCCGGATGTGAACATCTTGAGAATATCGAATTCGGAAAAGGAATCATTAATTACAGTCATTACGGCAGAACCAGGACATTCAGCTATTGTACTTCATTAAAGAGTGTTTCAATCCCTGAATGGGTGAAAAACCTTAACGACGGTATGTTTGTCGGATGCAGGCTTGAATCGCTTACACTTCCTGACGGTCTTGAAGAGATTGAAGCGAATACATTTGGAAAAATTGCATTTGAAGACATTACAATCCCGCCTTCTGTAAAAGTTATCTATTCAGGTAATTTCACCAACGCAAAGACTTACAGGTTTACAGACCGGGTTCCACATGGCTTTACCGGTGGGCTTCTTTATAACAGTACAAACAACCTGGAGTCATTACAGTTTAGTGACTTAGTGAAAAAATTCATCATTACTGAAGGCAGTGAAGAACATGTGCTATTCCTTCCAGCATATCTTGAGCACAAGGCTGCATATGAGCTTGATGAAATATTATCAAACTTTTCATGTACGATAAAGGATGAACAGTATTATCTTGATTGTTATAAATCATGTCCTGACTTAATTCTTGCCCAGGAAACTGCTATTGCACTGGCACTTATCACTGGAAATGAAAACATAAAAAAAGAATTAAAAAAACGGGCACGTTCTATCACAAGCCGTTTATTAAAATCAAATCAGGAAGAAAAACTTGTTGATTTTTTAAAGCTTGACCTGCTTTCCGACCGCATGCTTGCATCATTGCAGGAGACTGCGCAGGAAAACGGCATGACGACAGTTTCTGCATATATTTTAAACGAGCAGAACAAAAAGCTGTTAAAAAAAGAATCTTCCAAAAGCACATTTCGCATCTAACCATCAACACCCGGCATTTTATCTTCTGCCGGGTGTTTTTCTCTTTTATCAGAAATCCGGCATATTAAAAAAGTAAAAATAATTTTAAACAACAAAGAAAGGAAAATAAAAAAATGGCAAAACCACAGATTAAAAAAGTAAAAAAAGACTCAAAAGGTGTTACTTATTATTTTTCTGATGATGACTGCACCATATGTGTTGATATTGATGTTGAGCCTGGCGTTAAATCTGTTGTTTTTCAGGAAAGACAGTGTGCTTCAAAGTGGAAAAGTCATTCCAGGTTTTTACTCAAAAATGTAAAGAAGCAGTTCCCTGACGTTGAAAGACTTATTATCTCAGGAGAGTGTATTTACACTATTGATATCAGCAATATGATGTTCCCGAATGTGAAAGAGGTAATCGTAAAAGACAATGACAGCTATGAGCCAGGGCCATACCTGATGACAGTAAAATATACGAATAACGGTAAAAAGTTCTGTCTTCTCAATACATTTTGCAGTGATGCTGACAGTGTGATAGACTTAAAAGATGTAAAAGAAATATCTTCTTACGCATTTGAGGGCTGCATGGCAGGAAAAATCATCAATTGTAAAGACATTTCAACAATAGACGATAGCTCTTTTTGCGGATATCCGGCTTCAATGTGTGAAAATAACTACAATGACGGCGCCTTGGTGTTTGAAAATATGTTGGTTGATATTGATGCTGGAGCTGAACACGTTACAACACCAGAGGAAGTAACAATATCTACATCAAAATGGTTCAATCTTGGCAATGTAAAAGAGCTTGTTTTTCAAAAAATGAGTACAATACCACTTGTAAATGGTCCTAATTTTAACGGCACTGTTACAATCAACGATGACTCGTTCATGCCAGTACAAAGAGATATTGATAAAACAATAAGGAATATTTCGTGCTCAGCCTTTAAAATCACTGAGTCAAACAAGCAGATTTGTGCAGTTGACGGGGTGATATACAGCAAGGACAAAAAGATACTTATTGCATATCCACGTCATAAACAGGGTGACTTTGTGATACCTGACGGGACTGAAATCATATATGATAAGGCATTTTCATCTTCTGACATAACATCAGTTAAAATACCTGATTCGGTATACCGAATCAAATCAGGCGCTTTTTCCAACTGCGAAAAACTTAAACGAATCGGATTTAATAAGACTATTACCGATTATTCAAAATACGGAGATACCGGGATTTTTTATGGCTGTCAAAGCCTGGAACCTTTTACCATACCGTCACATATTGAAACTTTGGGCGAAAGCATGTTTTCAAGATGCGAGGCTGTTGAAATAAAACTACAGGAAGGTATTAGACGTCTTGACGCAAATTCAATATTATTATTGGCAAGAGATTCACTGGATGATGAGCTTATTATACCATCCACACTGCAGGTAATTGAATCTTATGCAATAAGGCAGGGCCAGCATAAGATAAGGGTCAAAAACAGGACTCCGGTTGGCCTTATTAACGCTGTTGTCATTACCAGCAGTTATACAAACAATGATGGAGTTGCCGGTCCGTTTGTAATCACGTTAACGATTGAAGAAGACGGAAAAGAATACGTGTTTTATATTCCAAGATTCTTATCTCTAGAAACATCAAAAAATCTTGACAATTTCTTTAACATGTATTCCCCGTCTGCCATGAGTGAAGAATACATGGATTCACTTTATGAAGATACACCATGCCTTTATGTGAAGCAGGATACTGCATTAGAGCTTTATCACCTTACCGGTAAGCAGTTCTATAAAGATTTTCTCAAGAAATCAAAAAACAGCATTATAAAACGTTATTTTGACAGGTGTCAGGAAAAAGAAATCATTGACTTTTTACAGTTCGGTTTCTTTGCCAGCAGCTCTCTTGATAAATTCCGGAAGATTGCAGATGAACGCGAAATGTCAATCCTTTCTGCTTACATTCTTGAAGAACAGAAAAAGAAAGCACCAAAAACAACAACAAAATTTACAATCTGATTTACCATTTAATGTAAAACTCCCGGCAGAAAAAACTGCCGGGTATTTTTTGCAAAAAAATAAGCCAGGTACTTAATGTACCTGGCGGGAGATGCATAAGTACAGGCAGCAGAAAGGAGGTCGCAAAAGCCGAATACGGCTTAAAACAGCACTGCCTGCACTTACAGGCGCCTTGCGGCCTGCAGCTGTGACTGTTGCTGCCGCTTGGTTCCTGTACATCTAATATGCAAAATAAAAATAAAAATGTAATACTTTTCGAAAAAAGACGAAGCCATTTTTGACTCCGTCTAAAAAACTGCTACAATTCGCCTGCATTTTCCGCTTTCTTATCAGCAGAACATCAGCTGGCCATCCGAGCTTTCATAAAGCACAATGTCAATCACCTCTACTTTTTCGTCTGATTTCTTTGCATTTTCCTCGTTCTTGCTGAAAAAGCCAAGAGAAATCATTTCAGAAATAAAAGCGTCAAATTTTTCATTGATGACCTTTCGCTCTTCTCCCATCGGAATCGCAGTCTTGATTCCGTCTGAAGCAAACTCGGAATGTCCGACAAGATAATCTGATTTCCTGTCTCCAAGTTTATCACGCACATAACATGCAAAAGCCCTGGCAAACATTTCCGGTGTTGATGACCAATAGCCATTGCCGGCTTTTTTGTAGCCCTTATCAAAGTATTTTGATGCAATATAGAATTCAGTTTCTTTATTATCCTGCATTTTCATTACTTCAATAAGTTCTTTTGCTGATTCTGGGACATTGGCAGCAGAAACACTCTGGCTCATAAAGCCATGGAGGTTCAGTTTCTTACCAAGATAAGCGTCCATCGCATGGCCCCATTCATGCGCAAGGGAACCTGCACCACGCCTTTTTGTCATATTGATGACATTTTTGACCGGTTCATAGTGAGCCATAGCACTTCCTCTTCCACGGGCTCCAAATGCGATTGCCAGCTCTCCACCAAGGCTGATATCTTTAACAGATATTCCAATTGCCTTATACAGGTCTTCAAAGGCATCATAAGCCATGTTAATTCCTCCGAGCCGGTCTTTCGAAGTAGTGTAATTTCCAAATTCACCACCGCGAAGGCCATATCTTGACATAAGGATATTACCGTCAGAAAACCTGAAGAAGCCATAATCGCTTCCGGTTCTTTCAATCTTGGAAAGATGAGGCGGCAAAAATGCTTCTTTCTTTTCTTTTTTCTTTTCAGCAGCAATTTTTTCTTTATGTTCTTTAACAGCCTCATCAGCTTCTTCCGCTGACATAAATACACCAATCTTTCGTCCGGCATAAGACGTAAGAAACAGCCTTCCAGATTCTTTTACAAGTTCTGAATAATCCTTTGTGTCATAATAGATTCTTATAGCATCACTGCTTGTGACAGTGTTTTTATAAGCACCATCGTTGCGTCGTTCTGATTTGATATTTTCTGCAGTAACCTCTACGATGCTGTATTTTGCATTTTCTTTTTCTGCACTCTCCTCCAGGAATCCGGAAGTCCTACATTCAGTAGCGATAAATTTCGGGCGGTACACATAACGAAGAACTGCTTTCCCGTCAAAAAACGGTTTTGTTACATCACTTGCATATCTCCACCTCTTATCATCCGGGTCTGAAGATGCTTTAATCAGGTATTTAAAGATACCATCCCGCTCAGTCTCTTCCGGGTATCCGGTATAAAACGCTTTAATATCATCAATTGAGTTACACGCTTCAATATCGGCTTTAAACTCAATTACGAATTTAACATATGTAGCAGCATCCATTTTTGGACGTGATACAACAGCCTTACGCATCTGACACTGCCAGAAGCATACTTCTTTTGGCGTTCCTTCCTGCACCATCGCACGGTAATCAGGACGTTTCCACAGCTTCGTTTTCTGCGCCATTTCACCCTGCTCCTCATTAGAGAGTGAGTTAAAAAGTGCCCATAGGTCCTTCTTTGCTCCGCCAATCTTTTCCCCAAAATCATTTAATTTTTTCATAGTTTCAATCCCTTTCTTTGTACATTCTTTGTTTGTGTTACAGAATTAATATGCAAAAGAAAGAGAAACACAAAAAAAAGAGCAAAAAAATAAAGAAGAGCTTTGATACGCGGTTGTATGGCAAAAAAAAGTAAAAAAAAATAAACGCTCGCTTGTCAGATTCTATGGTGTACTGCACTCAGCCTTGCGGCTTCGTTTGACATTTGCTGCGCAAATTGGTAACGAGTCTAGTGAAGCTGGCGGGTTATCATGCGTGCTCTGGTGCCGAATCCGGCAAGGCCGGTGAGTCATCATTTTTAATCTGGTAACGAGTCCTGCGAAGTAGAAACGTTATCAATTACATTTAGTCCGACGGGCAAACAAGTTTGATAACTCAGCCTTCGGCTTCGTTACCAGATTCGCTTCGCTCAATGACCGCTGTTTCCCGTTCGCCGATGAAAGACAAAAGCAAAAAGATATTTTTTTCTGCACTTAATATGTAAAATAAGCAAAAAAAATAACACAAAAAATTTTTTTGCGAGTAAAATTCAGCATATTATAACCGTAATATTCATTTGATTGCAGCAAAAAGCTGTAGTACAATATAATCAAGATTAAGGAGGGTAAATAAAATGAATAAGACAAAGACACGTACCGGGCTTTCAGCCCTGTTTGCTGTACTCCTGGCAATCATGATTGCCGTTCCGGCAATCTTCCAGAGCGGAGCAAACGCAGCTGTTAATAAAAAGCAGCCAACAAAAGCCACTCTAACGAGTGTAAAAGCAATATCTTACAACAAGGTCAGCCTCAAATGGAAGAAGTCCAAAAATGTCACTTCTTATGCGGTATATTACAAGGCTTCCAATTCCAAGAAATGGGTCAAGATTGCAAATGTGAGTTCCAAGAAGACCGGATACACTCACAAATCTTCCAAGAAATACCCATTAAAACAGGGCAAGACCTATCAGTACCGTATCCGTGGATACAACAAGAATGCAAAAGGCAATAAGAAATGGGGTAAGTATTCTTCCGTTAAGAAAGTGAAGATTCCGAAGAAGCCGGCTGCAAAACCAACGGAAGCACCGAAACCAATAGTGACTCCGAATCCAACGGTTACACCAAAGCCAACAGCTGTTCCAAAGCCAACAGCAGCGCCGAAGCCAACTGTCACACCGATTCCAAAACCGACAGCTGTTCCGAAGCCTACGGAAGCACCAAAACCGACCGCTGTGCCACAGCCAACAAAGGCTCCGCAGCCAACGGCTACACCAAGACCGACTGCAACTCCGGCTCCGACCGCTACACCAAAACCGGTTAAGGTTTCAGGTATTACATTAAGCCAAACATCTTTAACCATGACTTCAAAAGGCCAGACTGCAAGTCTTACCGCAACAGTAAACCCAGGAAATGCAGCAAATAAGAGTATCACATGGAGTAGTTCAAATTCAAGTGTTGCTACTGTAAACGCAAACGGAACTGTTACAGCAATTGCAAATGGAACAGCTGATATTACTGCTACTGCTGCTGATGGCAGTGGAGTGAGCGCGAAGTGTAGTGTGACGGTGAGAGTGCCGAATAATGTAAGAAATATTACGTTAGAGGGTGGAAAGTCAAAGGCTATTGGCCCTGATATTGATGATTTTGATAATATTGATTTTAAGCAAGTGGCATTTGATATAAAGAATGATAACAATAGTATTAATATCCTTGGATTACACGCAACAGAATATGCAGCAGGAGTAACAGTTAAAGGGCTTATTCATGGAACTGCAATAATCGTAGCAAAATATAATGGAAATGTCTTATTGACATATAATATTACTGTAACTTCGGATTGGAAGGAATATCTTGGATATGCTTCTTGGAAAAAAACAGTAGAGAGCCAGATTTGGACTAATAGCATGGCATTAAAAGACAAATTGGACGCGGCACAGAATTATATTAAAACGCATTTTAAGTACAAAAACGGTGCACCACAATATGTATATGCATACGCAGAAGGAATTGCAGATTGCTTTACTGCAAGTGATTTCTTTGGGGATTTTGCAAAAGACGCTGGCGCTCAGGTAAAATATGTAAGCACCCACACTGGAAACATGTATGATTATATCGCAGATGCTGTCAGTGACGGCGGGCACGTGTTTAACCGTGTTCTGCTAAATGGACAATGGGTAAATTATGACGCACAGCCACCGTTATCGTAACAAGGTAATGGCTGTAACAATTAAATAAATATCTCAATATATAAAACACACCACCACTCTTGTGATTGTGGTGTGTTTTTCATATATATGGAAATTTTTAAACTGAGCATTTTTAATAAATTCTTTTCATTTATTTTTTTGTACATATTTACAAAATCATCCAAGCATGGTACTGTTTATATATATTATCCAGAAAGGACCGTTTACTATGCAGTACAATAAGTTTGAATCATTCTTTTACGAGAATAATATTTTTTATCTCGAAGATAACTTAACAAATGATGGGAAATTACCTATATCTTTCAATCGTGATGCGTTATTTTGTCCAGAGTGCAAATCGGCTAGATTAAAATTCACCAGTGCAACATCTCAGAAAAATGCTTTTTTATCTACATGGCCTGGAGATACGCATACTCCAAATTGCGATTATGGGTTTGAATCTGCATCAAAAAAAGAAATCTGTGAGTATTATATGACGCTGACAGATGACCAGATACAGGACAAATTGGAAGCTTGTATGAATCACTTTTTTAGACTTAATACAACTGCTGCTCATCTGGAATCCGACAACAAGATTGAAGACAACCCAATTATTTTAGTGAACCATGAAACCAAGAAACATAAGCGCTTATTGACGCGCAGTTTAAAATCTGTTGTTATGCGTGATGACGACATGCTGGATACGCCAATTTTATTTTATGGAAAAGTAAAATTGGAAATTAAAAAAGCTGGACACGTCCATAGTATCATTTTAAAAAACATCAAATCAAACAAGCCATTTTTATATCTAAAAAATGGCTTATTAGATTATGCCCCACAAAATATTAATACTGACTATATATATAATTTTGTTTTCCTTGGGGTATACCAATCTAACAATAAATATCCTGAGTTATATCGACGAAGAACATTTAAATATAGTAAAACTAACATCTAAAACACTCTCATTTATCTATCTAAACGCCATTGCTTTATGTTTACTGTATTATCTATTGGTAGTGTTGTATCAGAAACTCCACATCCTTCATCTTTACCATCTACAAAAAAATAAACTTGGCCATTTTTATCCTTTTCGCAGTATCCAGATAATTTTATTACGATTTCCATATGCTCCCCATTTGTTGGGAGCATTTCATGTCCTTTATTCCATTTGCCTTTCATCTAATTTATCCTCCTATATGTATGACTTTATTATTTTATATAATTAATATGATAAATTGTTTAGAAATCAGAAATGTTTTGTATCTTTTTTAATTATATTTTTCAAGCTCAAACACGAAGTTAAAAACAATATTTTATCAGCAAACAATGCTTATTTGGAATTTCCACTCTTCGTTAATATCCTTCTTTCCTTAATCCATTATCCAATATTTTATATATTATTTCTTCTGTTGAATATTGAGGGTTATCATTTATAATTTGTTCTAACCTGTCTCGCAATTCAATTGGACAATTAAAAGTAGTTTTTATAAATTGTTGTGTTTTAATTGGTCTAATATTTATATTTTTCATTATATTCTCTCCTATTTTACTTCAAATACATACCCTGTAATTCTTAAAAATGTTAGCACCAATCAATCGTTTTATAGCAGTCCAGTCTGAAGATAAAAATACCCTCTTCTTTTAACCATTTCATACATTTTTTTATTTAAAAAAATAATTCTATCTGTGGAAGGTTTATCTTCAATAAGGTCACAGTTCATCGCGATAACCCCGTTTCTGAGGACCTCAACCGAATGAATTTTTGTTACACACACTTTTAATTTCATTTTTCTCTCCTTATATGCCAAGAGCACACGCTTTCGCATGTGCTCTGTTTTATTTTTTATTTTCTTCTACGTTTTCTTGTTTTCTTATTTCTTGCATCATAGACAACAAGTCCTGTTGCCAGAACAGCCATTGTTCCAAAACCAAAGAAGATGAATCTCCATACTCCATTTGCTCCTGTGGTTGGCATAATGAATTTTACACTGTTGGTAACTTCAAATGTTGCTTCGTAGAAGTACCACTTATTGGTGTATTCATCAAATTGTCCCTG
>OOCB01001830.1_pt1 | contig 26731 bp, 19 predicted proteins | sample 1671351 | NCBI WGS metagenome assembly OOCB01 (sample SAMN06348148, study PRJEB24527) | human gut metagenome | biome: human gut; feature: ankylosing spondylitis patient; material: feces | host: Homo sapiens | place: China | collected 2015-10 | reverse complement strand
ATTTTTTTGTGCCTTTTACCCCTCTTTTCGCTCCGTTATCCCTTTGAAGTCAATGGGTTGAATTTACGGAAGTGCCCTTATTGAGTCGGAGGTTCCTTTAGAAGAACTGCGTGCTGTCAATTATTGAGTAATAAAAAGGCAATTAATTGCCTAGATTGCAATCAATTGCCTAAGATGCTAAGCAAGCACAAACTCATGGCAGAAGCCAGAGTAGGCTTGTCAGAAGCCAGAGTAGGCTTGGCAAAGCACAGACTAGCTAGAGTGCTAGTCTCAGAATGGATTCGACGACTATGCCTCGACCACTTTTGATATCATGCCATATATTTTGTACGGCACAAAATATGCCGTGCATGGACATAACAACACCAACGGGTTGACAAAAAAGAGACGCGACGATGAAAATTCCTTTCAGCGTCAACTAAGTCCTTTCGGCATCAGTCCGAGCCGTTCCGAATTGTTGAGCTACCTCAGCTAATCTTGTTGATTGATAGAGAGCATTTAAGTACTCAGCCATCTTAAGGAACTAATTCATGAAAAGTACCTATCTTGTGGTTGCCTCAAGTTACACCGAAGGAACGCTTGACCTTTGTTGGTAAACAAAATGCCTCGGCCCATTTTTCCATGAGCTCATCTCATGATTTCTGTTGATGTGAATCAGTTCAGCGACTGAGTCACATCAGCGTTGATTATCGTAACATGGAATCAATAGGTAGCAGCTAGGTGTTTGCCTCAGCTATGTGTCAAATGCTTGTAACAGCTAAGCCCTTTAACATCGTACCCCTGCTGGCGGAGGGATTCTTCGAGGAGAGGCAGATGCAGTTCATGGATGGCTTCTCAGAAGCGCGCTGCCATAGGTGAGTTAACTGTCCGCAGGAGCTTCCAGATCATCTCTAGTTGCGGGCGGAAGAGGTATCGCCAGTAGTAGATGAAGTGCACGATGCGTTCGGCATCGTTGCCGGAGAGGATCAGACAATCCTCGGGAATGGGCTGAGGCAGGGATGTTGGGCGTGCTTGGGTCGGAACGCGCAACTCGCAAGTTCGGATGAAGCGGATTGCTTCTTGAACGGGTGCGCGACGAAGCAGTTGCCCTCCGCCGTGAGTTGTCCCGAACCGACGCAACTCCCTGCAAGCTTGAGCGAACCCGCCTCGCCGAATGCTCGGGCCTACTCGCTCGAAGTGCAGAACTTCTTGAGCGAGGTGCTCGAGAGTATCAAGAGTTGGCGATCGACCACGACGCCGTCGTCCGAATGACAAAATAAAACCCCCGAGGAATCGGGGGTTTCGTTTTTTGATGCTGTCGATACTTCAACCGTTATGACGCACGGTAGGCATCGATCATGTCGGCCCACGATTGCATCATCTTCCGGCGTTGCTCAAGGTATTGCGCTTTGTTGTAGACAGCTCGGACGCCGCGTTGCTCGTGAGCGAGCTGCTTCTCGATCCAGTCCGATGAAAATCCTGCCTCATGGAGGAGTGTCGAGGCCGTTCGGCGCAGGTCGTGCGGACCGAAGTGTTCGAGCTTGAATCCTTCGCGCTTCGCGGCTTCGCAAACGTTACTGAAAAATTGGTTGAAGGTCGCTCCAGACATGGGGCGGCCCGGATCGTAGCGACCGGGGAGAACATAGGGGCTCGATCCTGCAAGTGTCTTCAGCGAAACAAGAAGATCGAAAGCTTGATCGGAGAGCGGCACGACGTGCGGCGTGCGCTTTTTCATGCGGTCGGCGGGGATGGTCCAAAGTCGGCGCTCGAAGTCGATCTCATCCCATGTCGCATGAGCCAGCTCGCTCTTGCGCACGAAGGTGAGGAGAAGAAGCTTCGCGGCCGTTTTGACCTGTACGTTGGCTCCAACGTAACGGAAGCAGTGAAGCGCAGTCTTGATCTCTTCGGGGGAAAGGTTGCGCTCGCGCGGTTTGAAGCGTGCGATCGAGGTTGGCGGGATGAGTCTGGCGACGTTTTCGATCTTGGTTCCGCGAGCTCTGGCCCAGTCGAAGACGCTCATACAGATGTCGCGACAGTGGATTGCGACGGCCGGGGCGCCTCGTTCGACGATGCGATCAAAGAGATCGCGCAGTCGGTCTTCGGTGATTTCGGTGAGAAGTAAGTTACCGATCGTCTTGTCTAGGTCGCGCGTGAAGACCGCGCAACGCATCGCTTTTGTCGAGTCAGCAAGATCGGCGTGCGCTAGGTAGTCCATCCACCAGGATCGGAAGGTCCCGCTCGATCGAGCCGCACGCTTGGCTGCAACTTTCTTCTTTGATGGGTCGATGCCGGCGGCGACATCCTTCTTCGCCTCGAGGAGGAGGTCACGCGCTTGAGCGAGCGAAATGATTGGGTACTGCCCGATGGCCAGCGTTCCTCGGCGACCGTTTCGACCGCCCATGTAGAAATCCCATTTGAAGGAGACGGTCCCCCGCGGGGTGGCGATGACGTAGAGACCGTCGCGGTCGGGGAAGCGTTCTGCAACGGTTCTCTTGGCTCTTAGAATTGCCTGTAAACTCGTATTTGAGAGCATTGTGATTTTCTCGTAACGGTCTTTTGTAGCGCGATGGCCTTGATTTGCGTGTTTTTGGGTTGTGTCCTGTTGACACCTTGTGCCGCAAGGAAATTGACCCTAAAAAAAGACCGTTACAAATCGGATTTGCCTCAAAGCGCAACGGTCTTTTGATTTTCAGCCCACGGTAGCACGATCCGAGACCGTTACAAAGACCGTTACGAATGAACGTCTGCCAGCGTCTTTTTATGTCCTATTGCGTCATTGTAAAAAAGTGAAACCCCCGAGTTTTCAGGAAACTCGGGGGTTCATTTGTCTCGTTATGTCTTACCGTGACCTAACGGGGATTCACTCCCATTCGATCGTGGCGGGCGGCTTGCCCGAGACATCGTAAACAACACGGTTGATGCCGCGAACCTCATTGATGATTCGGTTCGAGACCTTGCCGAGAAGGTCGTAGGGGAGATGGCTCCAGTGCGCGGTCATGAAGTCGGACGTTTCGACGCAGCGCAGGCTCACGACCCATTCGTAGGTGCGGCCGTCGCCCATAACGCCCACGGACTTCACGGGGAGGAAGACGACGAACGCCTGGCTCACCTTGTCGTAGAGGCCGGCGGCGCGCAGTTCTTCGATGAAGATGGCGTCGGCTTCGCGCAGAAGGTCGGCGTATTCGCGCTTCACTTCACCGAGGATGCGAACACCGAGACCGGGACCCGGGAAGGGGTGACGGTACACCATTTCGGCGGGAAGGCCGAGTTCGACGCCGAGTTCGCGCACTTCGTCCTTGAAGAGGGAACGCAGCGGTTCGAGAAGCTTCAGATGAAGCGTGTCGGGGAGGCCGCCCACGTTGTGGTGCGACTTGATGGTCTTCGCCTTCTTCGTCTTGGCGCCTGCAGATTCGATGACGTCCGGGTAGATCGTGCCCTGAGCGAGCCACTTGGCGGCGGTGAGCTTCGAGGCTTCTTCCTGGAAGATTTCCACGAATTCGCGGCCGATGATCTTGCGCTTCTGTTCGGGGTCGGTCACGCCGGCGAGGGCGTTCATGAAGCGATCCACGGCATCGACGACGATGAGTTTGAGGCCCATGTTCTTTTCGAACGTTTCACGAACTTGTTCGCGTTCGTTCTTGCGCAGGAGGCCGTTGTCGACGAACACGCAGGTGAGCTTCGAACCGATGGCGCGGTGGATGAGCGCGGCGGCCACGGAGCTGTCGACGCCGCCCGAGAGGCCGAGGATGACTTCTTCGTCGCCCACCTGTTCGCGGATCGACGCCACGGCTTCTTCGATGTAGTTGCCCATGACCCAGTCGGGCGAGCACTTGCAAATGTCGATGACGAAGCGCTCGAGCATTTCGCGACCCTTCACCGTGTGGGTGACTTCGGGGTGGAACTGAAGCGCATAGAAGCCCTTTTCTTCGTTGCACATGCCGGCGATCGGGCACGACGGGGTCGAGCACATCACCTTGAAGCCCGGGGGCAGTTCGGTCACCTTGTCGCCGTGCGACATCCAGACCTTGAGCATGCCGTGACCGTCTTCGGTCTTGAAGTCTTCGATGCCTTCGAGCAGACGGGTGTGGCCGTGGGCGCGGACTTCGGCGTAACCGAATTCGCGCTTCGTGCCGCTTTCAACGCGACCGCCGAGCTGCTGGGCCATCGTCTGCATGCCGTAGCAGATGCCGAGAACGGGCACGCCGGCTTCGAAGACGGCGGAGCTCGCCTGGTCGTTGCTTTCTTCATAGGCGCTCATGTGCGAGCCCGAGAGGATGATCCCCTTCGGGTTGAATTCGCGAATGAAGTCGGCGGAGACGTCGTTCGGATGCACTTCGCAGTAGACGTGCGCTTCACGCACGCGGCGGGCGATGAGCTGCGTCACCTGACTGCCGAAGTCGAGGATGAGAATACGGTCGTGAGACATAGGAATAGTCGGATCCGTAGGGAGAGTTGAAAAACCGGTACAGTCTCGTCCGGCGCGCGCCGACAGGGCGTGCGGCGGAGAGAATCGGGAGCCCGAGAGCCCCGCGCGGAACGGGACGTATTGTAACAGTATCCGCATCGGGGCTTTCTTTTCGAAGGCCCTCGGACGCGCACGCGCGCGGCTCGGAAAACAAGAACGCCCGGGCAAGTTTCCTGCGCGGAAACCGCTCGGGCGTCGGGTGGGAAAGGAGGGATCGGTGCCCTCCTTTCGTCGGAGTGCGATCAGTGTTCGCGACGGTAGTTCGGAGCTTCCTTCGTGATCGTCACGTCGTGGACGTGCGATTCGCGCAGACCGCCCGCGGTGATTTCGACGAACTGGGCGCGGGTGCGCATTTCGTCGATCGTGCGGCAACCGCAGTAGCCCATCGAGGAGCGCAGACCGCCGATCATCTGATAGATGATCGTGGCGATCGGGCCCTTGTAGGGAACCATGCCTTCGATGCCTTCGGGGACGAACTTGTCGAGGTTGCCCTGGTTGTTGTCCTGGAAGTAGCGGTCGGCGGAACCCTTGCCCATGGCGCCGAGGGAGCCCATGCCGCGGTAGGACTTGTAGGAGCGGCCCTGCGAGAGGATCACTTCGCCCGGAGCTTCGTCCGTGCCGGCGAACATGCCGCCCATCATGACGACGTTGGCGCCCGCGGCGATCGCCTTGGCAATGTCACCCGAGAAGCGGATGCCGCCGTCGGCGATGCAGGGAACGCCCGTGCCCTGAAGGGCTTCGGCCACGTTGCTGATAGCGGTGATCTGAGGAACGCCCACGCCGGCGACGATACGCGTCGTGCAGATCGAGCCCGGGCCGATACCGACCTTGACGCCGTCGGCACCCGCATCGACGAGAGCAAGTGCGGCCGCGGCCGTGGCGATGTTGCCGCCGATCACCTGGAGGTTGGGATAGTGCTCCTTCACCCACTTCACGCGGTTGAGAACGCCCGCGGAGTGGCCGTGGGCCGTGTCGACGACGATGACGTCGACGCCCGCGTCGACGAGCTTTTCAACGCGTTCTTCGGTGCCCGCACCGACGGAAACGGCGGCGCCCGCGAGGAGCTTGCCCTGGCTGTCCTTGGCGGCGAACGGATGGTCGGTGGCCTTGGTGATGTCCTTGACCGTCATGAGGCCCGCAAGCTTGAAGTCGTCCGTAACGACGAGCACGCGTTCGAGACGGTGCTTGTGCATGAGAGCCTTGGCTTCTTCGAGCGAAGCGCCTTCGTGAACCGTCACGAGACGTTCGCGCGGGGTCATGACTTCGCGCACGGGGATCGACATGCGGGTTTCGAAACGCAGGTCGCGGTTCGTGACCATGCCGAGCACGGTGTTGTCGGCGGCAACGACCGGAAGACCCGAGATGCGGTGTTCGCGGGCGATGGCGATCACGTCGCCGACGAGCATGTCGGGACCGATCGTGATCGGTTCGGAAACGACGCCAGCTTCATGACGCTTCACCTTGGAGACTTCGGCCGCCTGCTGATCGGCGGACATGTTCTTGTGGATGAAGCCCACGCCGCCTTCCTGAGCGAGCGCAATGGCGAGGCGCGACTCCGTCACCGTGTCCATGCAGGCGGAGACCATCGGAATGTTGAGACGGAGATTCCGCGTCAGATTCGTCTGAAGCTGCGTGTCGCGGGGAAGAACGTCGGAGTAGGCGGGGACGAGAAGAACGTCGTCGAAGGTGAGGGCCTTCTGGATGAGTCGCATAACAACCTCTTAGCGCAAAAAAAAATAGGGTCGACCGACTTTCGGGACGAATCGACGCATATTTTGTGGAATGGGGGTTCCTCGTACGCGAACGGGCAGGGGTTCGCGTCGCTGTTTTCAACGGGAGCTCGACCTCGGGCTCGAAGCCCGCGGGAGCAGTCCGTAGAAAACCGGAGATTGATTGCGGACGAAGTGTACCCTTTTTCCGCACCGTTGTGGGGAATGCGGGCAAAAAAAATATCCCCCGACGAAGATTTTCGTCGGGGGACGGGGAAAAGCGGTCGAATTCGGGCGCGTTCGGCCCGGATCAGGCGGACTTGTGGCCCGCGTAAAGTGCGTCGATTTCGCGCGCGTAGCGTCGGGCGATCGCAGCGCGGCGCAGCTTCATCGTGGGCGTGAGAAGACCCTCCTCCACCGTGAAGGGCTCCCGCAGAATCGCCACGGCGCGCGGAATTCCGTAGGAGGGAAAGTCCTTGGCGGCCGCACGCACGCGCTTGACGATGAGGCGTGTCATGGCGCGGTTCGTCAGCGTGGCGGGATCGTCGGGGTCGAGCTGCATTTCGTCGCAGAGTTCGGCCCAGCGCACGGGCTCCACGACGACGAGCGCGCTCACGAAGGGACGGTTCTCGCCGAGAACGAAGGTCTGCGAGAAGAGATGATCTTCCTGCAAAGCGAATTCGAGGTCGACGGGAGCGATCTTTTCGCCCGTCGAGGTGACGATGATTTCCTTGATGCGGCCCTTGATGCGCACGCGGCCGCCGTCCGAGAGGTCGGCCTGGTCGCCCGTGCGGAACCAACCGTCTTCGGTGAAGGCCGCACGCGTTTCGGCGGGCTTGCCCCAGTAGCCCTGCATTACCTGGGGGCCGCGCACCTGAAGTTCGTCGTTTTCGCCGATGCGCACTTCGGTGCCGGGGACCGGGAACCCCACGCAGTGCGGGTGATTCTTGAGCGCGGTCGTGAAGGAGACGATCGGGCTCGTTTCGGTAAGGCCGTAGACCTGTTGCACGGAAACGCCCATCGCACAAAAGAACTTCGCGACCGTGTGGTTGAGCGAAGCCCCGCCCGCAAAGGTCGCGCGAAGGCGCCCACCGAAGAGCGCGCGCACTTCGGCGCCCACTTCGTCGTCGAGCATCTTCGCCACCGTATCATCGAGCCCCGAACGCTCCGACTCGACGACCGGGAGGTCGTTCTCGCGGCAGAAGCGCCTCCAGCCAACTTCGAGCGCCCAGTCGAAGAGCCGGCGCTTTTCTTCGGAACGTTTCGAGAGGTCGAGTTGCAGTTTCTGGTAGATGCGCTCGTAGACGCGCGGCACCGAGCACATGAGCGTGGGCTTCACGTCAAGGAGATCGTTTTCGATGTTTGCGACCGACCGCGCGAATGCCATGGCCGAGCCGTGCGCGACCGAGACATAGTGCGCGACGGTGCGCTCGAACGTGTGCGAGAAGGGAAGAAAACTCAAGAAGAGGTCGTTTTCCGTAACGCTGAAAACGCTCGAAATCTGCTTCACGTTCGAGACGAGGTTGCGGTGCGTGAGCATGACCCCCTTGGGTCGTCCGGTCGTACCCGACGTATAGACGAAGCCCGCGAGGTCGTCCGCGCCCGGACCCGCACAGAGCTCCTCGTCCGCGACGCGATTGCCGCGTGCAAGCCAGGCTTCGACCCCCGAAAGGAGCGTCGCACCGTCAAGGGCGTCGACGAGTTCGTTCGTGAAGACCACTTCCCGGAGGTCGGGAAGCTCCTCGCCCGTCGCGCGAATGGCGTTCCAGCGGGCTCGCGACGTCGTTACGAGAAAGCGGCTTCCGCTGTCGCGCAGGATATAGGCGGAACTCCCCGGCGTGTCGATCGCGTGAAGCGGCACGGGAACGAGGGCGTTCGAGAGCGCCGCCTGATCGAAGGTCACGGCGTCGAGGCAGTTCGTGAGCAGCATCGCCACGCGGTCGCCCGCCTTGAGCCCCATCGCGTGAAAGGCTCGCCGCCAGCGCATGACTCCTTCGTAAAAGTCGTGCCAGGAGGTTGAGATCCAGGCGTTTTCCTGATAGTCGAACTGACGGAAGGCTTCGCGCTCGGGATAGGCCGCCACGGTGCGGCGGAGCATTTCCGGAACGGTTTGAAGCTCGTCGAGCGGCTTGAGCGCACTGCGCGCATCGCACGTCGTTTCGTTCGTTTTGTTCGGTTCGGTGGGGGCGGACGGTTGCAAGGCGGAAATCCTCCGAGGTACGGCCGGGGCGGGGAAAGCGAGGGATTCGACGCCGTCTCGAAAGGGACGTCGAAAAGGTTGTATTTTCGCGAAAAAGCCGGCGCGCGAACGCCGGCCTTCCTAAGGGTTAATACGAATACCGACGGATCGGCCTTCGCACGAGTCGCGTTACTTCGCGACGAGATCGTAAAGCGCGTCGATTTCGTCGACGTAACGCTGACGGATGATGTTGCGCTTCAATTTGAGAGTCGGGGTGAGAAGACCGTTGTCGATCGTCCAGGCGTCGCGCAAGAGCTTCACCTGACGCGGAACGCCGTAATTCGGGAAGCCCGAGGTGGCGAGCTTGATGCGCTTCAGTGCGGCCTGACGTACGGGCTTCGCGTCGAGCGACGCGTCGTCCTCGGGATCGAGCCCGAGCTCGTCGCAAAGTTCCTTGAAGGCGTCGGGATGTACGACCGCGAGCGCGGCGATGTAGGGCTTGTCGTCGCCGACGACCATCGTCTGCGCGAAAAGTCGGTCCGTTTCGATTGCGGCTTCGAGGTCCGAGGGCGGTACCTTTTCACCCGTCGACGTGACGATGATTTCCTTGATGCGGCCCGTGATGCGGATGTGCCCGTCGCTGTAGATTTCGGCCACGTCGCCCGTCTTGAGCCAGCCGTCCTCGGTGAAGATGGCGCGCGTGGCGTCGTCGCGGTTCCAGTAACCCTGCATGACGGAGGGACCGCGCACCTGCAATTCGCCCCCGTCGCCGAGTCGGACTTCGAGGTTTTCCAGAGCCGGCCCGACGGTGTTCGGGTGGTTCGACCCTTCGCGGTTGACGGCGATGATGGGGCTCGTCTCGGTCATGCCATAGCCCTGGAAGATGTTGACGCCGAGCGCGAGGAAAACCTTCGCCACGGGGGTCGAAAGAGCGGCGCCGCCCGAGATGTAAAGGTGAATGCGATCGCCGAAGACGGCGCGCAGGGTTTTGCCGATCTTGCGGTCGAGGAAGCCCGCGACGAAGGGGTCGAGCCAGGCGCGACCCGACGGTTCGACGGGAAGACCGTTTTGACGACAGAATCGACGCCACCCTACTTCGACCGCCCAGTCAAAGAGGTAGCGCACGTACGCGGGTTTTTTCGCGAGCCCGTCGCGCAACTTCCCGTAGATCATTTCATAGACGCGCGGCACCGACATGAGCACGGTCGGACGGATCGTCTTCAGATCTTCCGAGAGCGTCGCGATCGAACGGTTGAAAGCGGTCGTGTACCCGAGACCGAGCGCGAGGTAGTAGGAGGTCGTGCGCTCGAACGTGTGCGAGAGCGGCAGGAAGGAAAGGAGCGTTTCGTGCTCGCCCGGGTGGAGCGAGCGCAGAACGCCGCGCACGTTCGAGAGGATGTTGCGGTGCGTGAGCATCACGCCTTTCGGGTTCCCGGTCGTGCCCGACGTATAGACGAGACAGGCGAGGTCCGTCGCCTTGGGCCCTTCGGGCAGAGGCGCGCGGGGAGTGCGCTCGAGCCACGTCGCAAGACTCAGGACGGGAATCGGCCCCGTTTCGTCGTCCGCATCCGCGTCGTCCGTGACGACCACGAGCTTGAGGTTCGGCGTCTCGGCCGCTTCGCGGATCCCCTTCCACTTGAGTTTCTTGTTCGTCACGAGCACCTCGGCTCCGGAATCGTTCAGGATGTAGGCCGAGGACTTGGGCGTGTCGATCGCGTGAAGCGGCACGGGAACGAGAGCGTTCGAGAGCGCCGCCTGGTCGAAGTAGACGGCGTCGATGCAGTTGGGCAGGAGCATTGCCACGCGGGCGCCGCGCGCAAGACCGAGTCCCGCGAAGGCGTGACGCCAACGCAGGACCTCGTCGAACGTTTCCTTGAAGGAGATGTCGCGCCAACTCTTCGTCGAGGCATCCCACTGCTTGTAGACCGTATCGTCGGGACGCTTGTCGAGATGATGGGTGAGCAGTTCGGGGAGCGTGGTGAGGAGGTCGAGCGCTTTGACGCGCTCGCGGCCGCCGTAGTTTTCTTCGTCGATCATGGATTTTCGTGAGAAAAGGGGCGTAAAAGCGCGCAGTACGCGCACGAGACGCCCGGCTTCGTATCGTGTGGCGGGTAGTGTACCGCGTAGCGTGCGGCGGGCCTTCCCGCTCCCGAATCGTATTCCCGAAGGAAGGGACGCGGGATCATCCGTACGGATGATTGCGTGTACGCGGGCGTCGATACGGAAAGTCTCGCGGATATACGTAAAGATACGTAATCACAGTACCTCCCGGACAGCCTGTTACGATCGACTCGGTCGAAGGCCTCAAACAAAAGGGAGATCGGGAGTGGGTGATTTTCTTACCTAGGAGGAGGTAAAAATAGGGTGTAAACGATGAAAAATGAGGCGTAAACTCACGAAAACGGTGATTTGCGCAACCGTATGACCGGGTGTAACTTAAGTCCTGCAGCACGCGAAAGCTCCATGCGTTGCTCCTCAAACGCACGTCGGTTGTGGTTGGTCCTGCTCCCGACAAAAAACGAAGCTGCACGATGAGAAAAGGCTGATGACGGATAAAGGGACCGTCGTCAGCCTTTTTCTTTTTTCGAGCCTCCTCGACTCCGTCCCGTCCTTCGTTCATCCCTCGCCTTGCTTTCGGCCGTCTTCGGCTCCCGTCACCGTTCCGGCCGGTTTCTGTTCCGCATTGCCGCCACTTTCCCGTTTCGATGCCGCTCCGGCCCGAGGTTGGTTTCTACAGCCGGCGTTGCGATTGCTTTTCGTCTTTGAGTCCCTACGGTCCGCGCTCGGGGGCCTCGCGGGGACTCTCCGAGCCGCACGGAACTCTCCCGCGACTTCCGGGCCGATTTCGAACCCGGCATCGGGGCGCACGGATATCGATGGCCCTCAGAGGCCTTCGGTGCGGTTTCGCTGTCCGTGCCGCACTTCGAAGTGCCTCAACGCGTTTCGCAGCTCAAAGTGCCTCGAAGCGATTCGAGCGACGCAGTCGGTCGTTGCTAAGAGTCAGCGTACAGATTATTTGATGATTATCAAGAAAATGTCTTTTCTCGATAAAACGCCTGTTTGGGGTGTGGTGCACCGTTTTGGTGCGTTTCGGAGAAGGCGATGGTTTCGATGGGGGTGAATTCAGCTTACGCAAAAATACGTAAGTTCAGCCTCCGATTCTCGGGTTTTCAGGGGGAACATGCTCGCAATCCGAGGCTCTCTGAGGTCGGTGATTTCCCCGCAGCCGCGCACCGAAAAGCGTTGTGCCGTATCGTGCGCCGTCCGTGGACTTGGGCCCTAGGCGGGTGCAAAGAGACGGACGAAAAAAAAGCCCGGTACCTTCCGGCCACCGGGCTGACGGAGTTTCGACGAGGCCGCATGCTTGCCGGAGAAAAGCGGAATGAAAAGCGAGCCGGAGGCCCTTTCCCGATGCGTTTTCTTCGGCAGCCCCTCGGGGCTCTTCGTCGAACGATGCGCGCTCGAGGCACGCAGAGAACACTCGAAAAAACAGTGTAGGGAGCGTGTCGGCGGACAACATGCGAGAAAACGACAAGTCATATAGCGGATTGGTAAAAACCCGAATACATCGTTGCAAGGTAAGGGTAAATACCTGGTGTGTGGATAAGGTCGTGCGTCGGCGCCTAGGCTTGGGGCTCGCAAAGCGACGGGTGCCGCATCTTGTGGAGGTGTGATTTTTTTGTGCAATCTCGCAGGCGCGTACCTCGGGTCGCCTCCTCACAAAGGAGGACGCGGTTCGGACGGCAACTTGCTATAGTGGAGTTCCTGCGGAAGAAATCCACCATTCATAGTGGATGAGTTGCGTATCAAATACTATATATAGCAACTATCGCAGATTCTTGAAATTTTCAGACGATGGGGAGCGCAATGGAAAATACGGTTCGACCGAAGCACCTCTTGAAGCGGGACGGCTCCGTGCGGGAATTCGACATGGAAAAAATCGTCTCGGCCGTGGCGCGTGCCGGCAAGGCCACGCAGGAGTTCGACGCCGAGCGCGCCCGCGAGATCGTGGAGACGATCGTGATGAAACGTCTCGGGGATGTGCGTTCGGGGCGGACGCTTCACGTCGAGGAGGTGCAGGATGCGGTCGAGCACGCGCTTTTCGAAGCGGGGTGCTTCACGACGTTGCGCGCCTACATCGTCTATCGCGAATCCCGCGCCAAGGTGCGCAACGCCAAGCAGAGCTGGGTGAACGTCGAAAGCTCCATCAACGAGTATCTCGATCAAATCGACTGGCGCGTCAATGCGAACGCCAATCAGGGCTATTCGCTCGGCGGGCTCATTCTGAACGTCTCCGGCAAGGTGGTGGCCAACTACTGGTTGAGCTACATCTATCCGCAGGAGGTCGGTCGCGCGCACCGCGAAGCCGATCTGCACATTCACGACCTCGACATGCTCTCGGGCTACTGCGCGGGGTGGTCCCTGCGCACGCTCCTTCAGGAGGGTCTGAACGGCGTCGCGGGGAAGGTCGAAGCGAATCCCCCGAAGCACCTCTCGTCCGCGACGGGGCAGATCGTCAACTTTCTCGGCACGATGCAAAACGAATGGGCGGGCGCTCAAGCGTTTTCGTCATTCGACACGTACCTCGCGCCCTACATCCGCAAGGACAACCTTCCTTATGAAGAAGTCCTTCAGTGCATTCAGGAGTTGATCTACAACCTCAACGTGCCTTCGCGCTGGGGGACGCAGACGCCCTTTACGAATCTCACCTTCGACTGGACGTGCCCGGAAGACCTGAAGCCGCAGCGTCCGATTATCGGCGGGGAAGAAATGCCCTTCACGTACGGGGAACTTCAGGCCGAAATGGACATGATCAACCGCGCGTACATCGAAGTGATGATGAAGGGTGACGCGAAGGGGCGTGTTTTCACGTTCCCGATTCCGACCTACAACATCACGCCCGACTTCGACTGGACGAGCGAAAACGCGACGCGCCTTTTCGACATGACGGCGCGCTACGGGTTGCCGTACTTCCAGAATTTCATCAATTCGGAATTGAAGCCGAACATGATCCGTTCGATGTGCTGCCGCTTGCAACTCGATTTGCGCGAGTTGTTGAAGCGCGGAAACGGCCTTTTCGGTTCGGCCGAACAAACCGGTTCGCTCGGCGTCGTCACCGTCAACTGCGCCCGCCTCGGGTACCTCTTCAAGGGGGACCGCGAAGGGCTTTACGCGCGACTCGACTATCTGCTCGATTTGGCGAAGACGAGCCTTGAAATCAAGCGCAAGGTCATCCAGCACCACATCGATCAGGGGCTCTTCCCCTACACGAAGCGTTACCTCGGGACGTTGCGCAACCACTTCTCGACGATCGGCGTCAACGGCATCAACGAAATGATCCGCAACTATACGGACGATGCCGAGGACATCACGACGGAAAAGGGGCATGCGTTCGCGCTCGAGTTCCTCGACCACGTTCGCGCTCGTCTCGTCGCTTTCCAGGAGGAGACGGACCACATGTACAACCTCGAGGCCACGCCCGCCGAAGGGACGACGTACCGCTTCGCAAAGGAAGACCGCAAGCGTTTCCCCGACATTTTGCAGGCGGGGACGACATCGAACCCCTATTACACGAACAGCTCGCAGCTCCCCGTCAATTTCACGGACGACCCCTTCGAGGCGCTCGAACGTCAGGACGACCTGCAGCGCAAGTACACGGGCGGCACGGTACTGCACCTCTACATGAACGAGGCGCTCTCCTCGCCCGAAGCGTGCCGCGAGCTCGTGCGCCGCGCGCTCACGCGCTTCCGGTTGCCCTACATCACCGTGACGCCCACGTTCTCGATCTGTCCGAAGCACGGGTACCTTTCCGGCCGCCACGACTTCTGCCCGAAGTGCGACGCGGAGCTGATCGCAAAGAAGCGTCGCGAAGCTCACGACGAAGCGGCCGACTGAACCCGTTTGGTTAATCAAGCAAGGAGCACGACATGACCGATACGACGAAAAACGAAACGCTCGAACTCAAGGATTCCGAACGCCAGCCCTGCGAAGTTTGGACCCGCGTGATGGGTTACCATCGCCCGGTGCAGAGCTTCAACATCGGCAAAAAGGGCGAATTCGAAGAGCGCGTCTGCTTTACCGAATCGAGCGCCCGCGCCCACGAACCGCACCGCGACGCGAAATGACGCATTGCGGATCGTGTGATTCGCGCGACGTCGCCCCGAGCCGCCCGGCCGGGGCGCTTCGCGTTGCGGGCATCACGCCCTTTACGACGATCGACTTCCCGGGGAAACTCTCGGCAGTGGTCTTCGTGCAGGGTTGCCCCTGGCGGTGCGCCTTCTGCCACAATCCCTGGATGCAGTCGCGCGACTTTGCACCGGAGCTCGAACACGCCTCCTGGGAGGAGGTCGAGCAGCTCCTCGCCCGCCGCCGCGGTCTTTTGGACGGGGTGGTTTTTTCGGGCGGCGAACCCACGATCGATCCGGCGCTTCCCGAAGCCGTGCGGCGCGTGCGCGCGCTCGGCTTTGCGGTGGGCCTTCACACGGGAGGAGCCTACCCCGCACGGCTCGCGGAGATTCTCCCCGACATCGAGTGGGTGGGGCTTGACGTGAAAGCGTCGCCCGACGCGCCAGCGAAGTTCGATGCCGTGACGGGCGCGCGAGGGGCGTCCGCGCGCTTTCTCGAAGCCTTCCGCCTCGTGCGCGACGCGGGCGTTCGACTCGAATGCCGAACAACCGCGCACCCCGATTACCTCTCGAACGCCGACCTTCGGCAGCTCGCCCGCTGGCTCGAGCGGGAAAAGGTCGAAAATTTCGCCCTTCAGATCTACCGGCGCCCGCCGGGACTTCTCGCGCCCTTCGGTTCGGTCGGGGACGATTACCCCTCGGAAGAAGTTCGTACCGAGTTGCGCGGGGCGGTGAAGCAGTACGTCGAGCGGCGAAGCTGAGCATGCCGCGGTAATTCCGCCCGACGGCACGCACCCCAATTGGAGGGGTGCCGCCGTCGGCTTCGAATCCTTCCTTCCGACCTTTTTTGATCCGTTCCGTCGCCTGTTTCGCACCGGGCGTCACTCCGAATTCTGCGTCGCCTCGCGGTCCTGCTTCCGGCAGTACGAGCCCGCATCCCGATCCGTCCTCCCGATTTTTCGTCCGGCTCCGTGCGTGTTTCTCCGATTTCTTCCCGTCGATCGGCGCACTTCGCGTGGCGTGAAAAGATAAATGAATGGCATTTGAAGCTCTCGAAGCACGGGGGCCGTCTCGGTACATTGTCCGCATGCCGAGCGGGATTCATGCCCCCGTCGGCACGGAGGGATTCTCAATTTCGACTGCAAATTCGACGGCAATTGAATTGGGAAATCGACGGGAGTTTCTTTGAAATCGGTGCGTAGGACCGAAGATGCGCGCGTTCGAAGAAACGGCAGATCGCGACACGCCACCGAAGGTTTGTCGCGCTTGCGCCGCAGGCGCTCGTTTCGGTTGATCGCAACGGCCGATGCGCAGCGCAATCCTTGCCCGAGACGTTTGTCCGCCCCTTGAGCCGAGTAGCCCTCCGAGTAGCTTTCTTTCACAAAACGGCCGCTCGTTTTCATTTCTAAAAAAGGACGGAAATCATGGCAAACGACATCAAGGAAAAGGAAGCCCCGAAGAAGGGCTTCAAGATGCCGGACATCTACATCATTCTGGGATGTTTCATTCTCGTCATGGCAGTGCTGACGTACATCGTGCCCGCCGGTCAATACGACCGTCAGGTCGTCGAGACCGCTCACGGGGTTCAGAACCTCGTGGTCTCGGGAACGTACAAGACCGTCGAGCAGCATCCCGCGGGGTTCTTCGATATCATCACCGCGATTCCTTTGAGCTTTGACCGTGCCGTGGGCATCGTGGTGCTCACGTTCATGGTGGGTGCCTGCATGGGACTCATCAAGCGTGCCGGCCTGATCGATCTCGGCGTGCAGCGCCTTTCACGCGCCGTCGGCACGAGCGAATTCCTCGTGGCGCCGATCTTGATGTTCGTGCTCTCGCTGCTCGCCGCCTTCATCGGCGTGCCGGAATTGTCGCTTGCCTATCTGCCTGTTTTCCTACCGCTCTTTTAAGGTCGGCGTTCCTGCGTGAGGCACGAACTTTCAGAACGCGAAAAAAAATCGAAACGCAACGCGATACCCCGATCGGTTTCGAACCCGGTCGGGGTGTTCGTTTTCGGCAATCGTACTCTCGAGGAAACGGAAGAATCGAACGTCTTCTTCGTGCGTGTTCGGTCGCAGTTTTGTTTTTCGTGGAAATACGGTAGGGCGTTTCGAAAACTGCAACGACCTCGCGGCCGATCCTGCAAACACGGCGGGGTTCGTCCGCTTGGGGAGTGCGCCGAGCGATTTCTAGAATGAGCGAACACGTTGCAAGGTCGCCCGAAAGCCCCGATGTCGCGGGAAGGCGGGTCGACCGGCAAACCGTTCTCCGATTTTTCCCAAACGACAGACTTCAATCATGCCATTCGCTCCCAAGACGCTCACGCTCGGCGTGTTGCTCGCTCTCGGTTCTTCGCTTGCCGCTTTTTCCGCTCCCGCCCTGGCTTCGGGCGGTGCTTCGGGCCCGCACGTGGCCTTCCGCTCGACCGGTCACATCGGCGAAGTGATCGTCAATCCTTACAAGATCGCACCGCTCACGGCCGTGATCCGCAACGGCGGCTACGACGTTAAGAACGCCGTCGTTCGCATCGTTCCGAAAGCGGGCGGTCAGGACCTCAAGTATGCGGTGTCGGACCGTCAGGTGCTCTCGCACGGCGGCATTCCCGTCTTCGGCCTCTATCCCGACTACGTCAATACGGTCGAAGTCGAGTACGACCGCGTGTTCCACGGCAAGACCGAACACTTCAAGGACACGTATCAGTTCTACACGGCGCCCGTCTTCCTTCGCTCGAACGGGCTCAATTCTCAGAGCCACACGACCTTCGACGTGAAGGTAGAAAAGACGGATCCCGCCTTCAAGGATCGTCTCTACTTCATCAACAACATCGTTCGCACGCCGCCCGATGCGTCCCGCATGGTCTGGAACAACCCGATGGGCGGGGCGCTGGAATGGGCGTTCGGTCCGGAAAACGCGATCGTCGACTCGACGGGCACGGTGCGTTGGTACCTGATGCCCAACGACGACATGTACGACCCCGAGCAGCCCTACAAGGCCGGGATCATGATGGGCTTCCAGCAGACCGCCGACGGCGGGCTCGTCCTGGGCTACGGTCAGCGCTACGCGAAGTACGACATGCTCGGGCGCGAACTCTTCAATCGTCGCCTGCCCCTCGGTTACGCCGACTATTCGCACGCGATCGACGTCGCGCAAAACGGGCACACGTTCCTGCGCGTTTCTTCGTCCGATTACCGTCGCGCCGACGAAAAGCGCGTGCACACCGTGCGCGACGTGATCGTCGAAATGGACGAGAGCGGGAACGTCTTCGACGAATTCAAACTCTTCGACATTCTCGACCCGTACCGAGACAACGTGATCAAAGCGCTCGACCAGGGCGCGGTGTGTCTCAACATCGACGCGTCGAAGGCCGGTCAGACGCTCTCCTCGGCGGAACTCGCAAAGCAGGACCAGTCGGACGACTTCGGCGACATCACCGGGGTGGGTGCGGGCCGCAACTGGGCGCACGTCAATTCGATCGACTACGACCCGACGGACGACTCGATCGTCATCTCCTCGCGTCACCAGTCCGCCATCATCAAGATCGGCCGCGACAAGCAGGTGAAGTGGATTCTGGGCGCGCCCGAAGGTTGGAAGAAGGGCTTTGCGGAAAAGGTCCTGGCGCCCGTTGACAAAGACGGCAAGCCCCTGAAGTGCGAAAACTCGCGGTGCGAAGGCGGGTTCGACTGGACCTGGACCCAGCACACCGCCTGGCGCGTCGACGCGAAGAGCAACGCCGACGTGATCTACGTCTCGGCCTTCGACAACGGCGACGGTCGCGGCATGGAACAGCCCGCACTCGCCGAAGACAAGTATTCGCGCGGCGTCGTTTACAAGATCGACCAGAAGAAGATGACGGTCGAGCAGGTCTATGCCGTGGGCGAAGAGCGGGGCTACGAATTCTATTCGCCCGTGACGGGCCTTGCCGAATACTCGGCCGACAAGGATTCCTTCCTCGTCTACTACTCGACCGCGGGGCTCGGTGAAACGCTCGCCGGCAAGAAGGGCCGTGTCGACATCCATCCCTACCTGGCTGAGTACAAGTGGGGCGAAAAGGAACCGTCCGTCCTCATGCGCTTCAACGACACGATGGGCTACCAGGCCTGGGTGTTCGATCTGACGAAGGCGTTCCCGAAGCTCTGATCGCCCGAGACGCGCCTTCCGCCCGACGGGCGCATCGCCCGCGGGCGCCGAAAACCCGCATGAAAAACCGATGCGTGCGAAGGGGCGGCCGATACTCGGCTCCCCTCTGCGCGCGTTTCCGCGGGACTCGATTTTTCCCTCAATTCAACCATATACAAGGAGAAGCCCGGACGGCTCCGACCGATCTCGCCGTCCGCGGCCCTATGATGCACACCACCACGCTTCGCTTTTCCGCGCTCGCCCTCGCGACGAGCTTCGCCGTTCTCGGCGCGACGTCGACTTCCGCTCTTGCCGCGGAAACCGAAATCTACGGCCAAATCGACACGGGGTTCTACGCGGTCGATTCCAAAGGCAAAAATCCGTCGCTCGAAATGAAGCCCTCGATCGACGCTTCGTCCTACTGGGGCTTGCGGGGCCGCGAGACGCTCGGCGAAACCGGGTACGTGCGCTTCGTGCTCGAGTCGGGATTCGAAGGCGACACCGGGCGCGTTGCGAACGACACCCGCTCGGGTGCGCTCTTTTCGCGCGAGGCGATGGTCGTGCTCGGCCGCGAAGGCACAGGCGAAATCGCTCTCGGTCGCATGGCGGGCTTTCTCGGCTCGACGGGCACCTACGCGCAATGGGCCGCGACCGGCATGAATCCCCTCGCCTCGAACGCCCCCGACGCGGCGCTTGCGGGCGTCTTCCAGTCAAGCCCCATCATGGACAACGCAATCGTCGTGAAGAGCGCTCCGATGCACGGCGTCACGCTCCTCGGGCAGTTCTCGAACAGTACGAACCAAGCGACCTATCCCGAATCGGAAGGGTTCTCGAACACCGAACACCTCTATGCGCTTGCCGCCGGCTGGAAGGGTGAAAACGCGACCGCCCTGCTGGCCTGGCAGATGATCGACTACGCGAACACCGCAAACGGCGCGCAGCCCCACAATGCCAAGCCGACCCACAACATTTTTGCGGGCGCCTCGCGCGGTTTCGGCGACTTGCGCGTGCACGTCGCCTATCAGCATTTGGAAAACGCGCGCGGCATGCTCGGCGTGCCGAGCGTCATTTCGGCCTCGAGCATGGGCTTTAACGGCGCGGCAAGCCGAGAAGGCTTCCGCGCGGATGCCTTCTCGATCGGCGGGAGCACGCCGCTTCTGGGCGGGCGTCTCCACGGCTCGGTCAAGATGGTGACGGGCGAGTGGCGGGGCGAGCGCGGTGCGGCCGCCGACACGGAGGGCGAACGCTGGGTGGGGGCGCTGCGCTGGGCGTACCGTTTCTCGAAGCGCACGGGCTTCTATGTGTTGGGGACTTACGCGTACGCGAACGGGATGTTCGAAAATACGGATGCCTCGAACGCGATTGCGAACCGCGCTACCGCGGCGGCGGGCCTCACGCACAAGTTCTGAGGCGCGTTCCTCATCCGTCCGAATGCCCCGCCGAGAGGCGGGGTTTTGCCGTTCGGGTGCTAGAGTGAGGGGACGCGGGACCTCCGCACTCCCCCGCGGTTTTCTCACCCGCCGCACCGCGGCTCCTTCGACCGTCCCGCACGCTTCGACCATGACGACTCCCGACCGCCTCGACATCTTTCATCTGAGGTTTTTGCTCGACCTCGTGCACACACGCAAGCTCGGCGCCACGGCTCAAAATTTCGACATGAGCACGGCGACGGCCTCGCGCATGCTTCAACGTCTGCGCGACGCGTTCGACGACCCGCTTTTCGTGCGCGGTCCGACGGGATTGACGCCCACCGAGGCGGCGATGCGGCTCGAAGAGCCCGTACGGCGCAACATCGAGGCGTTCGACCGCCTCACCGCACCGAGCGTCTTCGTGCCCGAGGCGGTGGAGCGCCGGATCGTGATCGCTTCCTGCGGCGCGGTGTTTCCCGAGGTGATCGAACGCGTGGCGTCGGAGCTCTTCGCACGCGCTCCGCGTCTCAAACTGACGCTTCTCCACCGCACGCCGCATCTCTGGGAAGATTTGCACGAAGGTGCGGTCGACATGGCCTTGGTCTCGGGCTTCAGCCTGCCGCCGGGTTTGAGAAAAATGCTTCTTTTTCGGAGTCCCGCCGGGATCGTCGTTCGGCGCGACCATCCGCTTGCGCGACTCGGACGCGCGATTACGCCCGCGGAAGCGGGCGCTTACCCGCGACTCACCGTCCTCGTCAATTCCGATGCGGGTCGTCCGACGTACGAGCGCGTCCTGACGGGCGGCGCCGATCGAAGTCGACGCGACGAAGAAGCGGCTCTCACGGCCGAATCGGTCTACGACATCCTTCCCGTTCTCGAAACGACCGATGCGGTTCTTTTCGCACCCGAAACGGCGGGGCGCGTCTCGGCCCGGCACTATGCGGTCGTTTGGGTGCCGTTCGAAGCGGGCGCGGGGCGCGACGTCGAAGTGCATCTCGTCTGGCCCGAATACCAGCATCTCGAGCCCGCCCACGTGTGGGTGCGAGGGCTCATTCAGAAGGCGGCCGCGGAGCGCTTCGGGACGTCGGAGCTCTCGGGCGGTTTGCCCGCGGCAACGCACGAAAGCGGGGAATAAAAAAACCGCCCGTGAACGGGGCGGTCGTGCGGCCGGGCGGTCGTTCGGTCGATCCTCCGCATCGGGACGGGATCGAACGACGAGCTCGACGATCGCGAAATCGACGACCCGAAGGCCGTCGATTCCGGACTTATTCTTCTTCCTTGCGGTTGAGCGTTTCCTTGAAGCGCGTGCCGGGGATGAACTTGGGCTTGCGCTGCGCGGGGATGTGGATGAGCTGACCCGTCGAAGGGTTGCGACCCGTACGCGCGGCGCTTTCGACGGCCTTGAAGGTGCCGAAGCCGATCAGCGTGACGGTACGGCCTTCGGCGCAGGCATCGATGATCTGTTCGAAGCACGAAATGAGCAGGCGGTCGATGTCGGTCTTGGCGATCTTGTGGCCGTACTTGGCGGCCAGGCATTCAACGAGTTCCAAACGGTTCATAGATTTTTACGGTGCCGTATTCCCCGCACGACGACATGCGGGAGGGGCCCTCTCCTTCTTTCGGTTAGGTTTGAGTCGGCAGAAGGTCGTCGGCAACCCGCTGCCACAAGGAGCCGTACCGCGGTACGACCCTGCAATCGACAAACCCGCGATTGATCCTCATGAGGGTTTGCCGTCCAATTGCATTCGTCACGGCTCGAACGCAGGAAAGTGCGGTTCGGTGCCTTTTCGAAACGCCTCCCGAGGGGACGGGCCGAGGGTGTCGGAACCCGATCCGATCGGTGCGGAGATTCCGCACGCCGGGGTGCTTCGAAAAGACGCCGACGCGTTGCATCGACCGCTTGGGAGTCATTGTAGGCTCTGGGGCGCCGAGCGCCATCAGGGTTAACCTACCTGCATCATTGGAAACGGGCCGTGCGGCAGGGGAAAAGAAGGGTCGACGAGGCGTTCTTCAGGGCGGACGACGCACTTCGTGAACGGGGTCGGCGAGCTCGCCCGAAAGGGGTATCGAGAGCGGCTTTCGGAGTGCGAACGGGGGCTATCGGGGGCGTTTTCCACTCGGTCGAAAAGGAGCGGAGGCATGCTTTCGGGCAGGACCCGCCGGGCGGGGGCAAATAACGAAAAGCGCGTGCGGCGGCGGCTTCGAACTCCTCCGAAAGCTCTTCAAGGGTATTGCGAAAGGCGACGAGAAAACATCTCCGAATGCCACCCCGAATACCGCTCGAAACGCGGCCCGTCGGTCGATCGATCACGGTCGGTCAACGTTTCCGGAAAGGATATCGATCGAAGCGCGTACTCGAGAAAAAGCACTCCCGGCACGGCACGAAAAAGGGGCTGAGAACGGCGTCGGTAGGCTTCGAAGGGGCGCCCGAGGACGGAGCGCCCAGGAGAGTCCGAGCAGATCCGGGCGAGGGCAAATGCCTCAAGAAATGCATAGCGAGCCTTCCGGTCGCGCATCCGCCGACGGGCTTCGAGCCTGGAGCGGATATGAGGAAGAAGACGATCTCGCGAGACGGATGCGACCTCTGCGGCAGGACCGAAATGCCGAGGGATTCGGTTGTGTACGGTTCGCTTTCGAGACGTTTCGGCGATGCCGTGCGGAAGGTCGAACGCGCGACCGGAACTCCTTTGGGGGTAAGCATAAATCCTTGGAAAACACGACGATTTTCGGAAGTTTCGGAGAATTTATTCCAGCCTCTTTCATGCCGCGATCGGGGCCTAGAGGTCGGGCGGGCGGACTTTTCGACGATTGCGGCGAGCCCGATCGCAGCCGGAAAGCGGTGTTTCGTGCTTGGCGTTTGTGTCGTTTGCTCGCCGTCCGACCCGGTCCGTTGCCGCGTTGCGGGAGCATGTTCCGAGTCTGAAAAAGGGGGCGTTGCGCGAAGAAAAAGGGCTTGATGCAAGGCCCCCGTCGCGCACGGGCGACCAATCGGCATTCGCCGGGGGGAGGCCTCGAAGGGCCTCCGAACCGGTTCGACGAGAGGGGAAAGGGAAAGCGAGACGGATGCCGCACGAGGATCGCCCCGGGAAGAACGGTCGGGGTGTGATCGAGCTCTTGAAGGGGCTTTAAGGGGTTCGAAAGGACGGTGAAAAAGGAACGGAAAAACGGTCGCCCGGAAGTCGACAAAAGTCGATGCGAGCCGTCGTAAAAAGAGGGCGACGCACGTCGCGGAGTCCCCTCGTTCCCAATTCGAAATTCCATCCGAAATTCCTCCCAAAGTCATCCCGAAGCCGCCAAAAAGGGGGGTGTCGGAAGGCGTCTCGAAGACGTCCCGAACCGGCTGCGAACAGGACCTCGAACGGACCTCGGAAAAGGACTTGAAAGTCTCTCTCCGGTCTCCTGAAAACGACGTGAAAGACGTCCCGAACGAGGGGTCGGCAAGCGACTTCAACGGAGCGGAAAAGAACGTCGAAAAAAGAAGAAAAAATTTCTACGGAAGTGTTGTAAAAATCCAACAGTCGGAGCGATCGGACGTAAACGAGAGGGGAAAAATGCCCGTCCTCAGCGCTTCCAGTTTTTGGGGAGGAGCGCTTCGAGAAGCGACTTCGTGTCGGGGCAGCGTTTGAGGAGCTTGCGTCCTTCCGAACGCTCCCTCGGGTCGAGCAGGTCTTTGAGTCCGAGGGCGGTCGCGTCCGCCGTCGGGTCGCCGAGCGCCTTGGCACGCTGCAGAAGAATCCAGGCGTGGAGGCGGTTGAGTTCGAACACGTTTCCCGTCAGGAAAAGGCCCGCGAGCGTGGCCGCCGCCCGGGCGCTTTCGCCCTCGGCCGCGCGGGCGAGCCACCGAACGGCAAGTCGCAGGTTGACGGAGCCGCCCGTGCCCGACCAGTAAAAGAGCCCGAGTCGGTACTGCGCGTCGACGTTCCCCGAGAGCGCAGCTTCTTTCATCCAGCGGCGGGCCGCCGCGGGGTCGCGGTCGGGGTTGTCGCGTCGCAACTGCAACAGGGCCGATTCGTATTGCGCCGCCGAGTCGCCTTTTTCGGCGGCCTCCCCGAGCCATCGGGCGGCCTGCGTGAAGTCGACCGCGGTGCCGAGACCGTCGCGGTAAGCGCGCCCCGTTTCGCGCTGGGCTTCGAGATTCCCGGCCGCGGCCGCAAGCCGCCACCAGTAAAGGGCGTCTTCGAGGGAGGCGTTGCGCCCCAAGCCGAGTCGGGCGAGGCGTGCGGCGTCGACTTCGGCCTCCGTTACTCCCGCCCAGGCCGCGGCTTCGACGGCGCGCGCCCCGGTCTCGGGGTCGCGCGGCACGCCTTGTCCGCGCAAAAGGGTGAGGCCTTTGAGGTAGAGGGCCCGAGCGCGCACGTTCGACGTGCGTGTTGCGGGCTCGTCGAGCACCCGATCGAGAAGCCGTCGCGCGCGGCGGTTGTGCGTCCAGTGCGTTGCTTCCGAGAGGAGTCGTCGGGCGAGCTCGACCCGGGCTTCGGGGTCGCCCGCCTCGGCCGCCCGCTCGACGGCTTCGCGCCGCTCGAGTGCCTCGGCGGCGGAAAGCGGACGACTTCGACCGCTTTCCGTGCGGGTCGTCTCCGAACGGGGCGGCCCGGGAATGCGGAAGGTCTCGTCAAGCCGCCGGGACATGGTGCTCGAAAAGGGGACGGGGAATCAGGGCTTCGCGCCGAAGTCGGGCGAAACCGTCACGCGTCCGATACCCGCTTCTTCCACCTGCTTGGCGGCGGCTTCGGACTCTTCGGGCGTCATCGGACGCACGACGGGCTCTTCGGTTCCGGGCTCGCGGCTGATGACGACACCCGTTTCGGAGGTCCCCGCGGTGCCTGCGACTTCAAGGGGTTCGAACCCCGTCAGAACAAGCGCGAGCGTGATCGTGGCGGAAATCATCCCGTAGAGCACCCACCCGAGGACGCCCATCGACATCGTGCGCCCGAAGGGGAGTCGCTCGTACTCGGGCACTTGGGTCTTCACGTAACGGAGCTGTCGCATGCCGCTCGTGAGCATCCACGCGGCCCACAGTACGAAAAGGAAGTAAGGACCCGCATACGTCATGACGGGCTCGTTGCGAAAGAGGACCTGCATGACGAAATAAAGAACCACAAGCCAGATCGACATCCGCACCCAGTGGCGCGAGGCTCGGGCTTCGTCGGGGTTGCCGAGCGAATCCCAATTGCGGGCCTGCAAAAGCCCGCCGTAGATCGGCGTGAAGAGAAGACTCGCCGCGCACACCCATTTCGGTTCGAAAAGACGCGGGGGTTCCTGGGAGACGGTGCGGTTGCGGCCGGAAGTGCGGGGGGCGGTGCGTGGGGAGCTCATGGTGGGATCGGGCTGGATTCTGTGGGGTGAAGGGGACGGGCCTCGGACGTCGGCGGAGGTCCGTCCCCGGGGAATCGCGAAATTCGCACATTGTAGAGGAAGCGCGCCGGCGTGTTTTCGCGCGTTTGCAGACTGTTGCAAGGAGGAGAATGGCGGGCGGACGGTTTTTGGCAACGCGAGGCTCAAAAGTCCAGCGAGGCGGGCTCGATGCCGTTTGTTTCCGCGGTCCGTTCGTTTCTTGTCCCTTCGCACGAAAGCCGTCCGCCGCCTGCGTGCGATTGCGCTAACCTTAATAAATTGCAGGTGCGCTTTTCGAGAAGCGCGCCCGACTCGAGCGGAGATTTTTGAAGAATGCCGTCATCCCGTCCGAATTCGGTTCCCTTGCTTCGAACCCTTTCGTCGCGTGCCCCCGAAAGCATTCGGGAGCGTACCCGTCGTCGCACGCTCGGACTCTGTGCGCTTGCGTTGGCGCTTGCGGGGTCGGTCTCGGGGTGTGCTTGGCGCGGCGACGCGCCGAGCGGTCCCGATGCGGCCGCGCGCGTTTCGCGCCTTGCGAACTTTCCCGAAGCGGGCGTCGAAGCCTGCCTGATTCCCGGCGAAGGCTATTCGCCGTCCTTGGATCTGGCCGTGCGCGGAGCACTCGACGACCGGGGCTTTCGCGTTCGACTCCTCGATCGGGGTGCTTCGCCCGAGGCGCATCGTTGTCGTACGACCGTGACGATTTCGGCCGTATCGTCGAAGGGCTTCAGCGAACTGCCCGAACGCTTGACTTTGGATTTTCGCGACGCCGTCACGGGCGAAGCCAAACGCGCGGCCTGGAAGTGCGACGCCGCCGACGCCGGGAATGCGCTTACGCCCGGCCCCTTCGGGGACCCCGAGCGGATCGTGCGCGACCTTGTCGATCAGCTCTTTCCCCGCCCCGTCGCCTACCATTGAGGCCCCGAGGCGCATCTCCGCGAACGACGACCCCCAAGGGAAACCGATATAACTCGAAAGGCGTATTTCGCGTCCCGTCACCCTACGAAAGGACTAGACAAGACGACGGGATGGCGTAGAATGACCCTCAATGCGGCGCGTCGGGAAGCACGTTCGGCGCAACGCACGCGGAAGGATCCGCGACGCCTTCGGGCGTTGCCTTCGCCGTGGGTGAAGGGACATACGTCAATCGACGAACGGATACGGGTTTGTCGAAAGAGGTGCGTCGGCCTTGCATCGGGGGATGCATTTGTCAGAAGGCCGGGGACCGCGCGCCTCGCACGGTTGCGGCGGCGGAACCGTCGTGCTTCGAAGGGTGTCGACGCTTGACGCGCGAGCCTTCGGGACGCACGCCGCACATCGCTTCGGGGAGTGTTCGCACACTCCCCGTTCTTTGTGTGCTCGGCATGGGCACGTTCTCAAGGGTGCAAGTCCCAAGCGCAGGTGGTAGCGCCAAGCGC
>OOCB01001814.1_pt1 | contig 26924 bp, 17 predicted proteins | sample 1671351 | NCBI WGS metagenome assembly OOCB01 (sample SAMN06348148, study PRJEB24527) | human gut metagenome | biome: human gut; feature: ankylosing spondylitis patient; material: feces | host: Homo sapiens | place: China | collected 2015-10 | reverse complement strand
AGCTCACTTTTGGATATTTATTACGGCTTTAATCTTAATTTTCCTTATCAGGTAGTCAGTGCTAAAGTAAATAATCGCTCTGAAGGACTCAATTTTCGTGTATATAACAATAAAGATGTAGAGTTTCTGGATGTAAGAGATTCTTCGGGAATGCGTACGTATGTGCGTTCTCTCTGCTTTGTGCTCTACAAAGCTGTCAGCGAACTCTTTCCGAATGGCAAACTTTTTGTGGAGCACCCGGTATCCAAAGGATACTTCTGCAATTTGCGGATCGGGCGCCCCGTCACACTTGAAGACGTGTCACAAATAAAGAAACGTATGCAGGAAATTATAGCGGAAGACATTACCTATCACCGCATTGAGTGTCATACAACTGAAGCCGTACGTGTATTCAGTGAACGGGGCATGAATGACAAGGTAAAATTACTCGAATCTTCCGGTTCTATCTATACCTATTATTATACTTTGGGAGGTACTGCCGACTATTATTACGGTAATCTGCTCCCAAGTACAGGATTTATCCACTTATTCGACCTCGTTAAATACTACGACGGACTGTTGTTGCGTATTCCTAACAAAGAAAACCCATCTGTACTGGAAGATGTGGTAAAACAGGAGAAAATGCTCGATGTTTTCAAAGAGCACCTGCGATGGAACTACATCATGGGATTGAACAATGTAGGAGATTTCAATATTGCTTGTGAAGAGGGACATGCCACGGACCTGATCAATGTGGCAGAAGCTCTGCAAGAGAAGAAAATAGCACAAATAGCCGATAGCATTTTCCACCGCGGAGAAAACGGGACTCGTGTAAAACTGGTGTTGATTTCCGGACCGTCATCATCCGGGAAAACAACTTTTAGTAAGCGACTCTCCATCCAGTTAATGACCAACGGCCTGAAACCATATCCCATCTCACTGGACAATTATTTTGTAGACCGTGAAGACACTCCATTGGATGAAAACGGCAATTATGACTATGAATCCCTTTATGCCCTCGACCTGGAGTTATTCAATACACAACTACAGGCTTTGTTGCGTGGCGAGGAAGTAGAACTGCCCCGCTATAACTTTATGTTGGGAAAAAAAGAATATAAAGGTGATAAATTGCGGATCGACGAACATACGGTATTGATTCTTGAGGGAATACACGCCCTTAATCCGGAACTGACTCCGCAAATCCCGGCAGCAAATAAGTTCAAAATATACGTCTCTGCCTTGACAACCATCTCGCTGGACGATCATAACTGGATCCCAACGACGGACAACCGACTTTTGCGCCGTATTATCCGGGACTTCAACTATCGCGGCTATTCTGCCCAAGAGACTATCTCACGCTGGCCCAGCGTACGCGCCGGAGAAGATAAATGGATTTTCCCTTATCAGGAGAATGCCGATGTGATGTTCAACTCCGCCCTTTTATTTGAATTTGCCGTGCTCCGCTGTCATGCCGAGCCCATTCTTACCAGCGTGCCACGTAACTGTCCGGAATATGCTGAAGCATACCGATTGCTGAAGTTTATCAAATATTTCACTCCTGTACAGGATAAGGAGATTCCTCCAACCTCACTTTTGAGAGAATTCCTGGGAGGAAGCAGTTTTAAATATTAGATAGAGCCATATTCCAAATCATTATCAGACATAGACTTTACAAATACCGGCTCCGGAGAGAGCCTTATTTGTAGAATCTATGCCTGAATTATCAAATTTTATCCACCTTTCAACCAACCGGTAATGCCCGCCATTCCTCTTTGAAGAAGAATCAAAGAAGAAATGAAAAATAAGAGGGGGAAATGAGAGGTTTCTACAAAGATTTTTTAACTTTGTCACTGTTTAAAACCAAATCGCATGAAAATATCGACTTTAATCCTGACCATCCTCGTTTGTTTTAGCACAATCGTCGATGCACAAGGCACACAAAACAGAGCAAATGAACTGATGAAACAAGCGCAGAGTAGTCTGGAACAAAAAGAATACACTAAGGCGCGTTATCTTTTCATCCAGGCCTATGGCGCTTTCGCAACGCAGGAAAATTATCCGAAAGCCGTGGAATGCGGAATTCAGGGAGCAGCTCTGTACCATCGTGAAAATTATTACAAAGAGGCATTCGACCTCTGTAGAGGAATGGATCAGCTAGTCTGGGCCGGTGAACAAAAACAGCAGAAACAATTTTACCCGCTACGTTTCCAAATCACCAAAGAGAGACTGCAGATGTACATCGGACTTAAGAATGCGGCGCAGGCTAAAATTCAATTGGATAAGCTGGCAGAAACCGCAGGCCTGGCCAAGAACGATTCATTAAGCGAGAACCTACTATACACACAGGCAAGTTATTACTACACATTCGGGCAAAACACTCAGGGAGACGCGTGCTTTCAGAAATTAATCAACCAATATAAAGCCCAAAAGAATTACGATAAGGTCAACGAATGCTATAAAAAACTGATTGCCATCGGACGTAAATCTAACAATGCCTCACTGGTGGCCCGCACTTACGAGAACTTCATCGTCTGGACCGATTCGGTAAAAGCAATGACGGCACAAGACGAACTGAACGTACTGAAACGCAAGTATGACGAAAGCCAGCAGATCATTCAGGAGAAAGAAGACACACTTTCGGGCAAACAGTATATGATCGTCGGGCTGTGCACACTGGTAGTAATCCTGATTGCCGGTCTGATATTTGTGGCCATCGTACTGCTTCGTTTCATTGCCGGTAACCGGAAACTGAAAAAGAGCGTACAGATAGCCAATGAACACAATGAACTGAAGACACAGTTTATCCAGAATATTTCAGCACAGATGGAACCTACGCTGGATACACTCGCCTCTTCTGCCGCCGAGCTGTCGGACAAAGCACCTCAACAGGCACAGCAGATGCAAGGACAAGTAGCAGCCCTGAAGAAGTTCAGCAATGATATACAGGAACTTTCCACATTGGAAAACTCTCTGACCGAACCTTATGAAATGAAGGAGATCAACGTAAATACTTTCTGTGAAGCTACCATGGATAAGGTGAAAGAGTTTGTACAACCCGAAGTTTCGACCGTAGTCAATGCTGCCAAACTCCAGATCAAGACCAATCCTGAACAACTGGAACGGATCTTGATTCACTTGCTGAAGAACGCTGCGGAATATACCGAAAGCGGAAAGATATTCCTTGATTTCAAAAAGAGAGGCGCACATACGCACCAATTCATTATATCGGATACCGGTACGGGTATTCCCGTTGAGAAACAAGAGAACCTGTTCAAGCCCTTCACTGAAATCAAAGACCTGACAGAAGGAGACGGTTTAGGACTACCCATCTGCGCCCTGATAGCAACCAAAATGAACGGCAGCCTGACACTGGATACCAGTTATACCAAGGGGAGCAGGTTTGTACTCGAATTACATACATAATTAAATAAAAGAAGTGAATGTGCCGCAACTAAAGTGAGCACTCTAAAAAGTTACAGACTGTAATCCATAAACATAAAAGAGCCATATCATTACTCAAAAATAGAGTTTGACATGGCTCTTTTCATTGTTCATAAGGGCAGGCAAATTTCAAATGAGAAGCTCTCCCTTTCTACATCAGGATTTAAACACATCCTCTCCCGCTATTTTTTTCGAGGGGAGACGTTATCAGACAGTAAGCTCCAACAACACTTCTCCTTTGGTATTGAGTACTTTCACCTTAAGTATGTCCTTCTTCTTCTCAATCACCATTACCGTTGCACTTTTCATGCTATAACCGCCACCGATAATCACCGGGAAGTTATTGCCAAGGCTGCCTTTGGGATGATAGGCATATTCATGTGTATGCGCGTTAAGGCTGATATTGAAAGGTGCTTTCTCCAGAAGTTTACCCCAAAGCCCGGAACACAGATTCTCGTAGTCGTTTCCGTAAAGCGGAATGTGATGAATCAGAATCCGCTTAGCGGCTTTCTTAAATTCTTTGGAAGCGAGCTCACGCTTCAAAAATCCTACCTGGTCATTACGCAGCTTCGTAAAGTCGTTGAGTCCGTAGTATACCCAATGATCATCCGGCTTATCTTCACCGCAATCGAGCATTACGATACGGGTATCTCCCCAGTTGAAGGAGCCGTAAGTCTTATCGCCTACATAATCGAACAGGCTGTGCAGGCCTACCGAATAGGCATTCCGGATCTCGTGATTGCCGCGCATAAAGAAGACAGGTACGCGGTCACCCTCCACGCCTTCGGTCAGTTCGCTGATAAAGGCTGTTGCCTGATCGTGATTGGCGGGGTCGTCTACACAATCGCCGTTGAACACTACAAAATCATAGTCAATCCCCTTTATCTGTTCGCACAATGCCTGAAACGTCTTCGATTGTTTATGCAGGTCGTTGAACACCACGGCCGTAAAACTGTCATCACCGGCTGCGGGCAACGTGAACTCCCTGAGTTCTGTACGGGCTGTATTGCCAAACACCTTTTTGTAGGCCTGGTAAAGCAGGATCTCCTGCGAACAGGTACGATAATAATATTTCTGTCCGGGCTGCAAACTATCGAGGCGAATCTTGTGAAGAGTATTGCCACAAACAACTTGACCATCCAGAAGGGTACGTGCGCGCTTCAGGTTGGAAGGGTCCGTGCCGTACTCCACCCAGCAATAGGCCGGCACATTGGTCTGCCACATCACTGTGATTCCACCTCCTACGGGATTCTGAAGATAGGGTTTGGTACGGCAAATCCGATTCTCGGGTATCGCCATCCGTACTTCTACCAACAAAGGACGATGATCGGACGCCAGAGGCTCATCGATCACCCGAGCCGAGTTGACAACAAAAGTAGGCGTTTCCTGTTTCAGAGCAATCAGGTAGTCGAGCGTCTCCTTCGGTTCGGAAGCCGGATAAGTGGGCTGCTTCGGGTTGGAAAGTATCTGGAATGTACTCTTCAAATCTTTGATAAAGCCGGAGTCGGCATCCGAGTTGAAGTCACCGGCAAGGAAGAAAGGTTTCCGGGTATCGGCTGTAACGGACTTCAGGATTTCGAGAGACTTCATCCGATCCTCTTCGGTCAGAGAAAGGTGCGTACACGCAAAGACATACTCCGGGAACTCGGCGACAAGCAGCGTGCGTGCCTCTTCACGTCCCGGAAGGGCAAAGGTTTGCACACGGAGCGGAGTCTCTTTCGAAAGTATACCGATGCCATACTTTCCTCCGTCATAATCAATGGCAGGCGCAAAGCAGGGATGCAATTGAGTGCGTTCCGCCAGTTCCTTGAGAACATCGGTCCGGTTGCTCCGGGCAGTCATGCTGTCCAGTTCCTGGATGGCAACGATGTCCGGACGGGCGTTGTTGATCACATTGGCTACACGCTGATAATTGCATATACCGTCCATGCCATTGGCGTTACGGACGTTGTAGGTCATCAGGCGCAGCACATCTTCAGCCTGGGCTGACAGCACAAAAAGTGCTGAGAATAAGAGCAATAATAGTTTTCTCATAAGGGTTCCTCCCTAAAAGATGTCGCGGAAGCCTGTTTCACCACAGAGCTGCATAGGCAGAGAGGCACAGGAGAGGAGCTCTACGGAGCGTGACCTGCAGAACGGAGGTATGCCATAACTCACCACAGAGTGATACAGAACTTCACAGGACGAACTTAATCTATTGATAGATAACAGTATCCATCTGCATACATTCGTGTAATCTGTGGTGAATGCGAGTTTCGACACATCCTCATTCCACGAATCACCGCTTATCGTTTGGAGATCGTTCCGCCGGATACCGGCCTATGTTCTTTGCGGGCAGCTCCCGCTACATCTTCATTGTTATATTTTGAGTTATTAAATCTGAATAATAGCACATATACTGTCTCTTCCTGTCGAAAAGAGGGATCAGGGAAGAGGTTTTCTGTACACCAGCGTCAGCCCGTCCACCGCCCCGTACTCTGTCATCAGTTGACGGAAAGCGGCATAATCCGCCGGGCGAATCATCTGTTTCTTCAACTTCAGGCTCCGGATCACTCGCGTTTTCGCTCCTTCGGGACGGATGGAAATGGTTAATGTACCTACGGCATTGTCCATCTTCTTCTCCATCGGCCGAGTGACAGGTTCCATACCTGCAGGAGTATCTATGGTATAGGTGAAAGATTCATCCGCCAGTCCGGGCAACAAGAGGTTTGAAGTGCGCTTGCTATTGAACCGGACGTACTGGGAACCGGCCAGGCTGCCACGCTCTACGGGGAGGGTGAAGACCAGATAGTCATCTTTGGCATTTGCCGCGTCGGGTTGCAATGCATAGTCTTTTCTCAGGGTAACCGGTGGAAGATTCAGTTCAAACGGCTGCGTCAATGAAGCTACATAGGCATAATCTTTCTGCCAGGAAACGGCTGAGGGAGTTTTGCCTTTCAGTGACAGAGCCTGTTGGCTGCCTCCGGCGTCGGTCCACACAAACAGTTCGCGGATGCTGCCTACTCCCAGTGATGCCGTATTCTCGGACGGAGCGCAGACCGCCCCTATCCCGGCTTTCAGTCCGGCCGCTTTCAGCAATGCGGCCATCAGATTCGCCTTCTCGGCCTCCGTGCCGTATGCCGAACGGATCACCTCTGCGGCGGGACGGATGCGATAACTGTTTTCCGCCAACGGGAGGGACGAATAGTAAAGATTATCAATCACATAGTCACGTATCGCGGTTACTTTTTCTTTATCGTCCTTCGCTCCGGCAGTCAGTTTTCCGGCCAGCGCACGAATCCCTGCATCTCCTTCCGGTTGCCATTGTGACGTCAGAAATGACAGGGGTTTCTCCTCAGTCGTAGCAGTCAGCAGAGGCAAATCACCGCCGATCACCGACACCTGCGGTTCACGGCTGAGGGCGGGCAGATTCTTCAGGGTCCAGCTGACTTGCTTCATCCCTTCGGATTCGGTTACGGAAGCTTTCGCCTTGTGGTTGTTAAGGGCATATTCCAAATGTTGCCCCCGGGGAACGGTGATGCTGATCTCGTACTCCTTCACCGGCGAAGAGTGCTCCAGCAACCGGCAGATCTGAATCCCCGGCAAATATCCCGGTTTGGTTGTAATGGAATAGTCCAGATAGATGGTAGCTCCGAGTTCCAGCCCGGTGTGTACGACTACCATCTCGCGCAAAGCATTGAATGCCGGCGCATTGGCCGCTGCCGAGGGAAGCACTTCGACCAGAGCATTGGTGGGAGTCTTGACGATATTTCCGTCTTTCTGGCGGGTATACGACTCGTGAATCTGCAAAGTCTGATAACGGGGATCGTACGTAATGAACGACTCCCCATACGTGCGGTTCATGGCCGTGTGAGTGTACAGCGTCAGGACTTTCGACTGACGATAAACCTGCGTACCATCAGCCTGCAGGGTCCAGCTTTCTTTGATTTTCTTAAATTCCGCTTCCCGGGCGGTGACCGGAAGAGTCAGCGCAAACAGGCAGAGGAGCAGAAGGGTATATATTTTAGTCATGTGTGACGATCATCTTTTTAGAGTTTAACAATCAAATAATCCGCAAAGCTTTTGTAGGCATTCACCGCAGCACGGAATCCTTCCCAGTCGGCTGCCCGATAGATGCGCTTCTTCAAGGCGAGTTTCTGTTTCAGCACCAGTTTGTTGCCAACCTGCTGCAACGAACCTTCGAAGTCGGCTGCCGGAGCGGCCTTTTGTTCGCTGCGCGGCTCTCCCGCCAGGCGATATCCCCGCGGCAGGGCAATCGTTTCGTCCAATTCGACCAGACGAGAGCAAGCATCACGGAAGCCGTATTGGCGGGTTTCCAAGCCGGTATCGATGCGCAGGAACGAGAGAACGCTCGTATAGAGGTTGTTCATCACCATCGGCTTCAACAATAATTCCCGGTCACCGACCAGCGCATAGTCCGGTATCTCGTAACGGAACGTGATGCGAATGGGGCCTGTCTGATAATCCTTCGGCGCCTTTCCGTAGTCCACTCCGAGCATACGGGCTTTGGGAGATACGTTGAGCAACTGGCTTTCCATCGTGCTTTGCCATTCGGTCTGCCAGCCCTGCGTAAAGATGCGGCGGATGCTGCTGTCCGACTGACCTTCGGCGGTGATGGTAAACGAACCTTTCAGCGTGCCCTTTGCATCGATTTTGTTATCGGCAGTGATGCGGACATAATGATTCTCGGGAGCCGAAACCGGAGTCAGGCATAGGTCGGAACCTCCCGGAATGCCGGGCAGATAGTTCTGCTGCTGCTCGGCACTGCTCCACAACTCGCGGCAGAAAGGAACCCAGGTAGGATCGAGGGGCATATACGTCCCATTCGCCAGCTTCACCACTGCCACACAGTGGTTAAAGTGATCGGCAGGGATGCTTTCGATGCGGCTTCCCGCCATCGTCATGGCCGGATAGGCCTCAAATCCCGCCATACGCAGGAAAGAGATCAGCGTGCCGGCAATGTCCTTGCATACTCCGCAGCGGTCGGTGTAGTTCATCTTTGTGTTATGGAGCGTAAAGCCCTCGCCTTCGCCCATGGTGATGCCCGCATAACGGATATTATCGGCTACCCAATGGGTCAATACGGCGATTTTTTCCATTTCGGTCTTTTTTCCCTTTATCAGTTCGTCCACTTTCTTCTGAGCCTCGGGCAGTGCGGCAAAACTGCCGTATGCCTCGTTCAAGTCGTGAAACCAGAGCGACTTATCTTCCCATTTCGGGGTAGACGACATCATCAGCTTCGGGGCTTCGTCAAAAAGATCCACCATATTGGGCTCTTTCCGGAAAGGAAACACTTCGTCCACGGCAAACGTATATACCTTTCGCCCGTCCTCATAACGCATTGACGAGGTACAGGCACCGTTATAGAACTGGAACTGAAGCTCTTTTTCCATCGGCATACTGACAACGTATACCTTGCGGCGGGTGGGTTCATTCACCCAAAAAGGAACAATGTCGTAGAACTGCCCGCGCATGGGCGGAATGAAACGCGCGTCATCATCTTCAGCTCCTGCCAGCAGAGCATAAGTAAAGCCTTTCTTACTGATTTCGTAGGAAACGACATCTCCCGGCTCCAGGCGTCCGAGTTCGAGCATGATCTGACGGGCTCCCCAATAAATAGCCCTTGCCGGAGCGGCATAATCGCAGGTCTTGGTCACGTCCACCTGTATGGTTTCGCCGTTGGCACGCTGCACGGTGACTTGTTTGAAACGGGCAAAGGCTGTCAGCGGATCATAATCATACTTGATCACATGGTTATTCACTGCCCCTTTGGGAGTCTGTACTTTAAACGATTTGTACACGGCAAAACTTCCGGAGCCGTTTGGCTGCACGGTTACCGAGGTACTGTCCAGCAGGGTCACGCAGTCAGCTTCGCTCCATGCATTCTGCCCGGCGGCCGGGAGACACATTAAGATTGAAAAAGCACAGCATGAAGATGCCCGGAGGACATTTTTTAATTTACGCATAGTTTATGAATTGAATATTTGTGAATGGTTTTATCGTTTTTCTGTCTGTAACGGACAAAAGTAGTGTATCGATGCATAAAAAACAAGAATTATCAGAAGAAGTAGAGAGAGAAAGAAAGAGAAAATATCCGGCAAAAAAACGAAGCTCATATATTGTATAAATATAGCACCAAGACAGCCAAACAGAAAGAATAAAGATATATTACCAATCCGCCAAAGCAAGCGTTTAGCCCCTTTTAAATCATCGCTTAAGCGATGATTTTTCAAGATTTAAATCTTCCCCCGCCAAGACTTAAGTCTTGATATGGAGGCCTTTTTGAGAGATTTTTCAGAGAAAGCCTATTTGTAATAAAAAAAGCCGCTATTTCCAGCGGATTATCTAAAGTTATAAATAAATATTTTATACTGACTATGCAGTAGGATCATCCACGATTTCACCGCTTGGATCCTTCTCTTTAATCACATCATTTGTATTTGTTAATGAGACGCTTCGGGTTAACGCACAACGACTCAGCACTAAGTCAGTCTCTTCTTTAGCAGAAAAGCGTAGATTGATAGCCTTTATTTGTGATGCTTTCGCCTCATCAAGCGTTTTCACGCCGGTGCTGCTCGCAGTCAGATTAAAAGTACCCAAATGCGGAATATCAACGCTTTGCCCGTCTTTCAGATAATTGATGACAGCCGCTCCCAATTTCGAGAGTACTCCCAGACATATAGCCTCTTTTATTCCGGTGATCTGACTCAGATAATTGACAAACGTATCCTGATCCAGCACTCCTCTGTTTTTTAAAACACAATGATACAGTTTTTCAGAATCTTTATCTCTCAGATCACTGTTTCGCAACGCCAAGTTATAATACAATCCACTCATGTTTTTATAGGATTAGTAAAGGTTAGTATTAGAAAATTATTTAATTCTCCCAAAGGTATGCCCTTAAAATTTTAAAAACAACTCTTTCTTCTCTTTTTTTTCAAAAAACAACAAAAAAAAGATTGCCCGGATTCACATCCAAACAATCTTTGTCAATTAGAAAAATTCATTAATATTATCTTGTTATAAAAGAGATCTGCCACCCCGATTCACATCTAAGTGACATCATAATGCTATGAAAAAAAAAAGTTAAGTTATCTCCGTATAATGTCTTATCAGAATCAGTAACATTCTTATTTCGTAAACGGCAAATATCCGTTTCAATGACTAAATTCCGCCTAAGACAGTAAACGATTCAGATTTTCAACAAAAGTATCTTATTAAAATCAGAAAAACAATCCTTTCCTGATTTTATTTAAAAAAATCGATAAAAAAAAGATTGCCCGGATTCACATCCGGACAATCCCATATTAACAAAATTTAAAATAAATCGACCGGATCACTATCCGGACATAATAAAAACTTAATATGTATTACCTGGATTCACATCTTAGTAATACTTCAACTAATGAAAAAAAAACTATCTTAACGCTTCCACCTCGTCCGGTGTCAGCGGAATCTTCTTTCCTAAACGGCGGGCGCCTGTCTCGGTTATCAGATAATCCTCCTCATTGCGGATGCCTCCGAAGTCTTTGTAAGTCTCCACTTTATCGTAATTGATAAAGTCGGTGAACTTCTTCTGGCCCTTCCAGAGATCTATCAGTTCGGGAATAAAGTAGATGCCCGGCTCCACGGTATGTACAAAACCCGGCTCCAACGGAATGGCCAGACGCTGCGACTTACGGCCGAACTGCGTGCTCTTGGGCTGTCCGTTATAGCCCACCCAGAGTTCACCCAGATTCTCCATGTCATGCACGTCGAGCCCCATCATGTGTCCCAGCCCGTGAGGATAGAACAAAGCATGTGCACCCTCGCGCACGGCGTCTTCGGCATTTCCCTTCATCAGCCCGAGTCCTTTCAAACCTTCGACCATCACACGTGCCGACAAGTCGTATACATCCATATAAGGAATACCCGGACGAAGTGCTTTCACCGACTCCAGGTGCATGGCGTTCTGTATCTCGTAAACCTCGCGCTGGCGCCGGGTAAACTTTTTATCGGCAGGAACGGTAGACGACATATCGCCTGCATAACCCATCTCCGTTTCTGCGCCGGCATCGATCAGGAACAGATCGCCCGGCTTGACGATATTGCCATGATAATGGTTGTGGAGCGTCTGTCCGTTCACCGTAGCGATGGTAGCAAACGAAAGGTCACCCCCTGCGGCATGCGCCACGGCTTCCATGGCTGCCGATACTTCCCACTCGCGCATCCCGGGACGCAGGATCTTCATGGCCGTAATGTGCATATCCGCCGTAATGTCGCAGGCCTTCTCGATTTCGACAATCTCCTCGGCCGACTTGTAGTTACGCTGCGCGATCACCGCACGGATAAACGGCACCGAACCCTCCTGACGCGCGGGAGGCACTCCCAGCCAGTCCATCAACTTCAGTTTATGCTCTGCACGGTAGGGCGGCAGGTAATGGATGGCCTGTCCCTTCTGTACCGCCTTGTGCAGATAGCTCACAATGTCGGCCGAAGGCATGGTGATGTCCACTCCCACCCGCTCACTCTTTTCCTTCAGTGTGGGCTGAGTCCCCATCCATACGATATGATCGATGGTCAGTTCATCACCGAATATAATTTCCTTATCTTCATCAATGTCGATTATAGCCGAAAGCCCGGCAAACGAAAGGCCGAAGTAGTAGAGAAAGGTAGAATCCTGACGATAGCGGAACGTATTGTCCTCGTAGTTCAATCCACACTCGTCGTTTCCCAGAAACAACAGTACTCCGGAGCCTAATGTTTTTTTCAGCAGGGCTCTGCGCTGCGTATATGTCTCTTTGCTGAACATAATGGTATATATTAAAGTTATGATGGCAAAGATAGGAACAAAGGATGAATTGACAAAGGAGATAAAGCAAATAAGATTCACAGCAGAGCAATAACCGTCCCGCCATGGAAGAGGCCGGGAATATCTTTCCGGAACACCCCCTCCATGTCTTCCCCGCTCCCTCCGGTTTTTCCTTTAACTCCTTTTATCGGATAAATCATTTCGCTATATCGAACAATTCATTACTTTTGTAGCGAGAAACAAAAACTGTAAAGCATTAAACGTATGGCACAAGGTTCCCGTCAGATACAATCGCAGGCGCAGCAGCAGATACAAACGCTCTCACCGCAGCAGATTCTGGTAGTGAAACTACTGGAGCTACCGGCTGTGGAACTGGAAGACCGTGTACATGCCGAACTGCTGGAGAATCCCGCCCTTGAAGAAGGCAAAGAAGAAAGCACCTCCGACGAGACCACTCCTGCCGAAACCTCCGAAGGAGAGACGGAAGGCGATACGGACTATGACTCGCTGAGCGACTATCTGACCGAAGACGACATCCCCGACTATAAACTTCAGGAAAACAACCGCTCCAAAGGCGAGCAGGCAGAAGAGATTCCGTTTTCGGACGCAACGTCATTCTACGAGATCCTGAGAGAACAGCTCGGCGAACGCAACCTGACCGAACATCAGCGCGAACTGGCGGAATACCTGATCGGTTCGCTGGACGACGACGGCCTGCTCCGCAAATCCCTCGAAAGCATCGGTGACGAACTGGCCATCTACGCCGGTATCAACGCTACGGAAGAGGAACTGGAGGAAGCCCTGAGAATCGTACAAGATTTCGACCCTCCCGGACTGGGCGCACGCAGCCTGCAGGAATGCCTGCTGATACAGATCCGCCGCAAAAAACAGTCCCACTGCACAGATCCTCTGCTGGAGACGGAAGAAGAAATCATCAGTGAATGTTACGAAGAGTTCACCCGCAAGCATTGGGAAAAGATCATCAAAAAGCTGGGACTGGACGAAGAACACTTCTATAAGGCACTTGAAGAGATCACCAAGCTCAACCCCCGTCCGGGCGCATCGCTGGGTGAAGCCATCGGACGGAACCTGCAACAGATCGTCCCCGATTTCATAGTAGACACCTACGATGACGGAACCATCAACATCAGCCTCAACAACCGCAATCTGCCGGAGCTGCGCATGAGCCGCGACTTCACGGAGATGGTAGAGGAACATACGAAGAACAAGGCCAACCAATCGAAAGAATCGAAAGAGGCCATGATGTTCCTCAAGCAGAAGATGGACGCCGCACAAGGCTTCATCGACGCCGTGAAGCAACGCCAGAATACATTGATGACCACCATGCAGGCCATCATCGACCTGCAACGCCCCTTCTTCCTCGAAGGCGACGAGTCATTGCTCCGCCCGATGATCCTGAAGGACGTGGCGGAACGCACCGGGCTGGACATCTCGACCATCTCACGCGTCAGCAACAGCAAATACGTGCAAACGAATTACGGCATTTATCCCCTGAAGTTCTTCTTCAGCGACGGATACACCACCGAAGACGGTGAAGAGATGTCGGTACGCGAGATACGGAAGATCCTGAAAGAATGCATCGACAGCGAGGACAAAAAGAAACCGCTGACCGATGACGAACTGGCCGAAATACTGAAAGAGAAAGGATATCCCATCGCACGCCGCACGGTGGCCAAGTACCGCCAGCAACTCAACATTCCGGTGGCAAGACTGAGAAAATAAAAAAGCATAATAAAAGAAACAAACAAAATGGCTGAAGAAGAGAAGATAGAGCAACATATCATAGCTGACAGGACACTGATCCGTACGGCCAGAATCATTTCGGGAATACTGACTCCATTCTCTATCCCCTTCCTGGCTTTTCTGGTATTGTTCCTGTTCTCTTACCTACGCATCATGCCGTTGCAGTACAAACTCATCGTATTGGGAATTGTCTACTGCTTCACCATCCTGATGCCTACCATGACCATCTTCCTGTTCCGCAAAGTGAATGGCTTTGCCCGCCAGGACCTGAGCGACCGTAAGAAACGCTATGTACCGATCCTGCTTACCATCATCTCGTACGTATTCTGCCTGATGATGATGCACAAACTGAACATTCCCTGGTACATGACGGGCATTATACTGGCATCACTGGTGGTGCTGGTCATCTGCATCATTGTCAATCTGAAGTGGAAACTGAGCGAACACATGGCAGGTATGGGCGGCATCGTGGGCGGACTGGTTTCGTTCAGCGCGCTGTTCAGTTATAATCCGGTGTGGTGGCTATGCCTCTTCATCCTCGTGGCGGGGATATTGGGTTCGGCACGCATCATCCTGCAACATCACACCCTCGGCGAAGTACTTGCCGGCTTTACCGTCGGTTTCGTCTGCTCACTGCTGGTGCTCCATCCGCTCAGCAATGTTTTGTTCCGTATATTTTTATTTTAAACATAGTATCAATCCTAAAAACTAATCATTATGAACTTCCCACAGAATGTAAAGTACACTAACGAACACGAATGGATCCGCCTCGAAGGCGATGTAGCTTATGTAGGTATCACCGACTACGCTCAGGAGCAACTGGGCGACATCGTATTTGTCGATATTCCTACTGAAGGCGAAACACTGGAAGCGGGAGAAGTGTTCGGTACGATCGAAGTAGTTAAAACAATCTCTGACCTCTTCCTGCCCGTAGCCGGTGAAGTGGTAGAACAAAACCCGGCACTGGAAGAGAATCCGGAATTAGTGAATAAAGATCCGTATGGCGAAGGCTGGCTCATCAAAATGAAACCTGCCAATGCAGCAGACCTTGACAACTTGCTGGATGCCGAAGGATACAAAGCAGTGGTAAATGCATAAAGGCTTTCCCGATTCATTCATTACCACTTGCTTAGTCTTGAATGGTCTCACCACAGATTACACAGATTCTCACAGAACTTTTAATCTTATTATCGATAAAGTAAATCATTAATCTATGAGAATCTGTGTAATCTGTGGTGAAGTTGATTCATTCCATCTCGTTATCAATCAATCTCAAAAGTAGAATAAATATGACTCCAATCGTAAGCATTATCATGGGTAGCACTTCCGACCTTCCTGTCATGGAAAAGGCCGCACAGTTGCTCAACGATCTCCATGTACCGTTCGAAATGAACGCCCTCTCGGCTCACCGCACTCCCGAAGCTGTGGAAGAGTTTGCCAAGAATGCCCGCTCACGCGGCATTAAAGTAATTATCGCTGCTGCCGGTATGGCTGCCCATCTGCCGGGCGTGATTGCCGCATCGACCCCGCTGCCGGTCATCGGTGTACCCATCAAATCGTCTCTTGACGGAATGGACGCCCTTCTGGCGATCGTACAGATGCCTCCGGGGATTCCTGTAGCGACTGTGGGTATCAATGGCGCACTGAACGCCGCCATCCTTGCCGTACAAATGCTTTCATTGGAAGATAAAGAACTCGAAACAAAATTCATAGCCTATAAAGAAGGACTGAAAAAGAAAATCGTAAAGGCTAACGAAGAACTGAAAGAAATTAAGTACGAGTTTAAAACAAACTAAAAAGATGGATTTATTCAACTACTCCCGACGGGAAACTTCGGAAGTGAATATTGGGGCCGTTCCGTTGGGCGGCCCCAATCCTATCCGTATCCAGTCGATGACAAATACCCCCACACAAGACACCGAGGCTTGTGTGGCCCAGGCAAAGCGCATTGTAGATGCCGGCGGAGAATATGTCCGTCTCACTACACAGGGGGTGAAAGAGGCCGAAAACCTGATGAACATCAATATCGGCCTGCGCAGTACCGGCTATATGGTTCCGCTTGTGGCCGATGTACACTTCAGCCCGAAAGTAGCCGATGTAGCGGCACAATATGCCGAGAAAGTGCGCATCAATCCCGGCAACTACGTAGATCCCGGACGCACTTTCAAACAATTGGAATATACCGACGAGGAATATGCCGCCGAACTGCAAAAGATACGTGACCGCTTCGTCCCCTTCCTGAATATCTGTAAAGAGAATCATACAGCCGTCCGTATCGGGGTGAACCACGGCTCACTGTCCGATCGCATCATGTCACGCTACGGTGACACGCCGGAAGGTATGGTAGAGTCGTGCATGGAATTCCTGCGCATCTGCGTAGACGAGAAGTTTACGGATGTCGTCATCTCAATCAAAGCATCCAACACGGTGGTAATGGTAAAGACCGTACGCCTGTTGGTATCAGTGATGGAACAGGAAGGCATGTCATTCCCTCTCCACTTAGGTGTTACGGAAGCCGGCGACGGAGAAGACGGACGTATCAAATCGGCTTTGGGCATCGGCGCATTGTTGGCTGACGGGCTGGGCGATACGATCCGTGTCTCGCTGAGTGAAGAACCGGAAGCTGAGATTCCCGTGGCACGCAAGTTGGTGGACTATATTACAAGTCGCCGGAACCATCCGTACATTCCCGGCATGGAAGCTCCGGATTTCAACTACCTTTCTCCGGTACGCCGTAAAACACGGCCGGTACACAATATCGGCGGAAACCATCTGCCCGTGGTACTTGCCGACCGCATGGACGGACGTATGGAGACCCATCCGCAATTTACACCGGATTACATTTATGCCGGACATGCTTTACCCGAACAGACAGAACCCGGAGTTCAATACATCCTCGATGCCGACGTATGGAAAGGAGAACCTGACACGTGGCCTGCCTTCAATTATGCACAATTGGAGTTAATGGAAACATGCGTAGCCGAACTGAAATTCCTCTTTACCCCTTACATGGCGCTTACCCGGGAAGTTGTCGCATGCCTGAAGCAACACCCCGAAGCAGTCGTTGTCTCACAAAGTAACCACCCGAACCGTGTAGGCGAACATCGTGCCCTGGCACATCAACTGACGGTGGAGGGATTACAGAATCCGGTTATCTTCTTCCAACACTATGCCGAAGATACAGCTGAAGACTTGCAGGTCAAAGCCGGTGCGGATATGGGAGCCTTGATCTTTGACGGATTGTGTGACGGAATTTATCTCTTCAACCAAGGCAAACTGAGCCATGCAGTGATTGATGCCACTGCTTTCGGAATTCTGCAGGCAGGACGTATCCGCACCAGCAAGACTGAATATATTTCTTGCCCGGGATGCGGACGAACACTGTTCAACCTGCAAAGTACGATTGCCCGCGTCAAAGAAGCCACCTCGCACTTGAAGGGGCTCAAGATAGGCATCATGGGATGCATTGTCAACGGACCGGGCGAAATGGCAGACGCCGACTACGGTTATGTAGGAGCCGGACGTGGCAAAATCAGTCTTTATAAACAGAAGGAATGCATTGAAAAGAATATTCCGGAAGAAGAAGCCGTAGAAAAGCTGATAGAACTGATTAAAGCAAACGGGGACTATGAAGAGAAGACTTCTTCCCTGTCCTCTCCCAAAGAAAAGGAAGACAAATAGTTCTTGCGGACGATGAATAACCATTACCTCAAAGAGAGTGTATCATAGTTCACCACAGATCGCACAGATTTACACAAAACGATTTTTAATCTACTGACAATCAATAATATTTATCTGTGCAAATCTGTGTTATCTGTGGTGAATACGAATTTTGACTTCCTCTTTAAATAGTATACTTAACTATAAAGTTCTTTATCTCTTACGCTGAGCAAAGACCCACTCCATGAATCCGGGATAGTTGAAAGCCGGATTCCAGCTTCCATGATTACAACCGGGAAACTCAATATATTCCACTTCCGCTCCCAAGTTCTTCAACGCTCTATAAGCCTCACGCGAGCCTTCTACAGGCACTACATTGTCGGCATCACCGTGAAAAATACGGAAACGAACATTTGCTGCATCGGCCAGACGCACCGGATTCACGGTCCCGCAGATGGGAACGGCAGCAGCAAACGTATCGGGAAAACGGACAGCAAGATCGTACGTCGCCATGCCTCCCATAGAAAGACCGACCACATAGATACGGTTACGATCCACCTGAGGCAAATCAAGATAGGTATCCAACAACTCTTTTACTGCACGCAGTACAGGAGTGATCTCTTGTCCTACCGGCATCTCCGAAGGAATAAAGGAAGAGGGACGGGAGGTATACGCCCAATAGTCTTTTTCGGGACATTGAGGTACAAGGACAAATGCCGGATACTTCTCCCGGTTCACCGGATTGAGAAACATCTGACCACCATGTGTCAACTGCTTCTCGTTATCACTCCCCCGCTCACCGGCACCGTGCAGAAAGAGTACCAAAGGATATTGCAGTCCCGTCTTTTCCACCTCCGGACGAAGTAGACGGTAATTGAGAGAATCACCCCGGGAAGAGATAAAAACTTTCTTTTGATACATCTCTTGCGAACGGGCACCCACGCCCAAAAGAAAGAGACTGATAAAGAAAAGGACAAACTGTTTCATGGTTATTCGGTATTATTCTACATATTTAGTTTCGGAAGGTAAAGATACACCATTTTCGTTAAAGGCTTCCACAGCAAAATAATAATCCTGATCGATAGTCAGCGATTTCATCTCCAACTCATTGCCACCGTACACCATCCACGAACTGTATAACTTATCAGGGGCGATCCCCCACAGGACGTTGTATCCCTGAGCCCCTTTCACCGGCTCCCAGCGAACGGTAACATCACGACGGTCGGTGTGCCGATCCAGAGCCAGCTTTTGAGGTGACCGGGGAGCCTTGCCGAACCCGAGTCCGAATACACGCAGTTCAGAAATAGCCAGATTCGGAGTAGGTACGTCTATATTCTTATAGCGGATATAGCGTGCGGTAGTCGGGACTTCAAGTTCTACATAGTCATTCGGCGTATCCTTATAGCTGCTGCGGCGATCGACCAGTGTATTCCAGGTCTCCCCGTCGGAAGAGCCCTCAATCACATAGCGGTGACGCAATCCGGGAATCCGACCGTATAGATTACTCCGATAATCGTGATAATTCACCTGTACGGCACAGACACGGGCAGGTTTCTCCAGGTCGATCAGTACCCACTGACGTTCATCATTTGCTTCCGCCAGCCAGAAAGACTTGGTTCTTTCATCCGTCAATGCATCCGGTCCGAACTCACCTTTCGCAGTAGATGCCGTCACCGGTTTGCGATAAGAAAGGAGCATCCATCCACGGAACTGCCCCTTCTTGCCGGGTACGGCCGGAGCATAGCGGGGATAATCACCGAAGCGGGTGTCCACGTACATAATACCGTCTTTATCGAATCCGGCAGGAAACATGCAGAGCCGGCGTTCCCAGTTGACGTTGATGGAAAGAGCCATCGAAGCAAAATGCCAATACTCTCCGCCGGGTCCCTGAACCGTACTGCCGTGTCCGGCTCCGTTCATATATCCCCCCGGTTTGTATGACACGGGATTGTGCTTCTGATAGGTGTAAGGCCCCATCGGATGATCGGCTACATAAACACCGTCGGCATAGACATTGAATTCGGTACCGGGAGCACCATACTGCATATAATACTTCCCGTTGTGCTTGGTCAGCCACGGGCCTTCGATATATCCTCCTAAAACGGTATCGCTATGATTCTCACCGAAACGTTCCCAGCCGTGGCGCGGCATGTCGAGATTGAAAAGCTCCTTCACTTCTCCTTTCGGAAGGAACCGGTGATTCTTATCCAGTTCCATACCCCGGATGGGATAAACATTGGACGAACCCCAGAACATATAGGCTTTGCCATCGTCGTCGATAAAAAGATCGGGGTCCTGCAGGTTATGAAGGATGGCGGGTGTAGCTTTCCATTCGCCGCTCTTCGGATTGTCGGAATAGAGAATACTCATAGAACCCGAAGGATCACCGGTGACATAAAGCACTGAGTCTTTATAGTTATGCGCGGCCGGAGCGTTGCTCCCCTGCGGATACCAGTCTTTGGGGGCGATAAAATCCCAGTCCAGCAGATCTTTAGAGTGCCAGTATCCATTGGAACGGGTGACGAACATATAATACTCTCCACGGAACCTGACCACTGCCGGATCGGCACCCGAGCGGTAGGAAATGTCCTTGTCGGAGTTATAGATCATATAGGTATAATCTATGTTCAGCGGGTTGCAATAAGTATCTTGCCGCATGTCTTGCGCAAGGGCAAGGGCGGGAGCCCCCAAAGCGAGTAAAAGAAGGAATAGTTGTTTCATGGTTGTAATCTATGGTATATCTTATTCTTCTGAGCCGAACCCCAGTCTCTTCAATCCTCTCTGTACATCGGGATGACTCATGAAGAGTTTCCATATCAAGCCTGAGCGATAGTTTTCAATCATCACAATAATCGGTCCCTGATCGATGGCGAGATAAGAGGAAGCAAACCAGTTTTCTGTCAGGTTGAAGGCATCCTTAAAGCCATATTCTCCCCACAGGCGGTCGCCCAATTCTTCGTAGAAATAACGCATAGCCTCCAGAGAATGTTCCGGAGTATAAGGAATGGAAGAGATGGCTGCGGTCGGGGTAATCACTCCCAAGTCGTTCTGCGGGCAATGTGCCGAGTAACCCTGATGATTGTCGCTCGCTGTCAGTCCCCAGCATTTGCGGCCGTATCCTTTATACTTCTTCGGATTATCGATGCAATAAGCACGGTTGATCAGGGTATGTGCTTTCATCTGCTCACCGTAGTCGGCATAACTGTCTTTGAGTCCGCGCGGATCGAGTCCGAGGTAGGAATAATGTGTAAAGAAGAGAGGGCCGCCAAAGTCGGTGCCCAGGGGCAAGCGGATGCCGTAATATTCTTTTCCGTTCTTGAATGTAATGGAGTTGGCCCACCCCTTATGATACACCGATTCACGAATCGGATAAGTAGGCGAAGAAGCCGCCAGAATATAAGTGATATGGCACTCGTTCTGCCCTTTCAGCTGATGGTTCATCGCCCATCCGTTATTGGGTGACCAATGCCAATAAAGCACATCTTCACCTCCACGGGTGAACCAGTCCCACTCTGCCTGATGCCACAGGGTATTGATCAGCCCTCGTATCCGATTCTCTGTCGGATTATCGTGAGTGAAGTACTGGTGTGCCGCTAGCAGTCCTTCGAACATAAAGGCAGATTCCACCAAATCAGCTCCATCGTCTTTCCTGCTGAAAGGAATGGTCTTTCCGGTAGCCCCGTCCATCCAATGTGCCCAGATGCCATGATAGCTATCGGCTTTATTGAGGAACTCCACTATTTTGAGCAGCCGCTCAGCGCCTTGCTCACGGGTGATGAACCCACGTTCCACACCGACTATAATTGCCATTACCCCAAAGCCCGAACCACCGATGGTAGCTATCTCGAGGCGGTCATTGCTGCGCTCACGGGCCAGACCGGACTCGGGATGGGCAAAATCCCAAAAGTAACGGAAAGTTTGTTTCTGGACAAGAGTCATCAACTCATCATCGGTCAGTCTCGGCTGTTTGCCTGTAGCGGTGGCTTGCAACGTACAAGCACAGATCATAAGAAGAAATAAAAGGGTATGTTTCATTGTTGTTGTTAATTCAAGATTTTATCCCCCGAGAGGGCGTGTCAAGACTCATATCTGGTGAATAATGACACGCCCTCAGGTCGCTGCACGGCAGAGACACGGAGATTCCATCGTGCAGTGGGGATAGCGGCTTCCGTTGCCGCAAAGGGCAATCGGAAAGACGCTGTGTGTAATCATGGAATTGATATTATTGGAATGATTCTATTTTAATGAACTGGTTATACATGTTTCATATCAGTTTTTGAGGACTCCCTGCGAGATATCCACCTGCTTCTGCGGGATGAAGAACGTTGCATGTTTTGCTATCGAGAAGTTTGTCTTCCCGTGTGCCTTCATCATCTTCTCCGCATAGCCCGGCACCACCTTGTCCGCACGGATCAGGTCGAAGAAGCGGTGTCCCTCCAAAGCCAGTTCGATGCGGCGTTCGTTCCAGATGATCTCGCGGAGCTTCTCTTTACCGGTTTCCGTAATCTCGGGCAATCCCACTGTCATATCCGCCGGATGCACCGTTCTGCGGGCTCGGGCGCGCACCATTTCCAACTTGTCGAGTGCTTCCCGGCTTTCGCCCAGTTCATTGCAGGCCTCGGCATACATCAGCAGTACATCGGCATAACGCAGGAAGATCAGGTGACAATTCTGTTTGGCAAACGAGTTCTCGTTCCAGTAACCGGTAGGCCAGATGGTCTTTTTGTTGGCACGGGGCGGCACTTCTTTCTTGAAATGAATCTCGCCCTTTCCCTCCAATGTCTCTCCATCGTAGAAAATGGTTGCCGTGCGTCGGGGATCTCCCGCTTCATAGGCTTGGTCGAGAGCTTCGGAAGGAGAGAACATCCCCCAGCCCATCTCACCGCGAATGCCCTGCCATTTCACATATTCCGACTCGAGGTTGCGTTCGGTCGATTCGCCCCAGAGGTATTGGTCGGCAAGCATCACTTCGTCCGAATAGTAAGAGTTCGGATTGAACAGGTCGCGATAATCCCGGTGCAGGCTATACTCGCCGCGGGCAATCACCTGACCGGTGTATTTCTTCACGTTGGCATAGTCCTGGCGGAAGAGATATACCTTGGCCAGCAATCCTTCGGCTGTTCCCTTGGTGGCGCGTCCCGACTCTTTCGCACCCCACTCCTGACGGGTAGGCAGATGCTCGGCTGCATAGGTCAGGTCTTCAATGATCTGTTGATAGACAGCCTCTTCGGTTGCACGGGGCTGATTGTATTCGCCGGGCTGCAACACCTTGGTCACCAGAGGCACCCCGCCGAAGGCGCGTACGAGATTGAAGTAGAAGAATCCCCGGAAAAAACGGGCCTGGGCGATGCACTTCACCCGGAGTTCTTCGTTCTTCACCGCACCCAGATTGTCCAGAGCCACATTGCATGAAGCGATAGCTTTATAATTGCCTTCCCACCAGCCGTTGATCTCGGAGGTAGAGGCGTCGTAAGTAAAGTCGTTGAACTGGTTCAGACGTGCCACACTGCCGTCCGCCAGTTCGCTGCCTGTATCGGAGTTATCACCGGGTAGCTCGGTGATGGCAAACCATGAGAATCCGATGATGTCCCACGCCCGGAGTTGGGTATAGATGGCGTTAATACTCATCAACGCGCCTTCTTCTTCGCCGAAGAAGACATCTTCGGTCAGCTTTCCCTGCGAATCTACATCGAGGAAATCGGCACAGGAAGAAAGGGTCAGTGCCGAAGCCAGTAATATTGAATATATCTTTTTCATTGTAATGGTTTTGGGTTCACCACAGAGTAACACAGGGTCTCACAGAGTTTAATCTCATAGAATGTTTAAAAGAAAATCATCTCTGTGAAACTCTGTGTTACTCTATGGTAAATCGTATTCATGTCTATATCATTTAATATTAGAAAGTTACGCTCAGGCCGAAGCGGCAGGTAGCTGTCACCGGATAGATCTGACGGTCGATGCCGCCCAGCACTTCGGGTGTGAAGCCGTTATAGCCGGTGAAATAGGCCAGGTTGTTGCCGGAGAAGTAGACTCTCAGATTCTGCACGGATACCTTCTGCATCCATGATTTCGGGAAAGTATATCCCAGTTCCACCGTTTGCAGTTTCACGTACGAACCGCTCTCTACGTAGCGGCTCGACACCTGATAGTTATTGCCTTCCAGAGTCATTCGCGGTGTCATGGTATTCGGATTTTCGGGTGTCCAGCGGTCGAGGAAGGAGCGGTCCCAGTTGTCCGAACCGGAGAAACGTTCCACCTGCTTGGCATTGAATATCTTGTTTCCGAAGTTGCCTTGGAAGTCGATAGAGAGGTCGAATCCTTTCCAAGAAGCACTGATGCCCAGACCGCCGATGAACTTGGGAGTGGGACTGCCCAGATCCTTGCGGTCGTTGGCCGTGATGTATCCGTCACCGTCTACATCTTCGTATATCAGGTCGCCGGGACCTACGTTGTTCTGATACTGTTGTCCGGCATTTCCGGTGGCAGCGGCGGCACGCTCGTTGTAGTCTTTGATCTGTGCCTCGTTCTGGAAGATGCCGATCACGTTGTAACCATAGAAATATTTAATCGGCTTTCCTTCTTCGGTCATCTGTACGGATTTCCCGGCGCCGATATCACCGCTGGCGATGCGTTTGCCGCCTAGGCTGATGACTTCGTTTTTGATCGTCGTTCCGGTCAGGCGTATGCCGTACTGGAAGTCCTTCAGCGAATCTTCCCATTTCACGGTAAAGTCCACACCGCTGTTGCGCACCGCCCCTACGTTTGTTTCTACCGGGGTGAGGCCTACGGAAGCCGGTACATCCACCGTCACCAGCATGTCTTTCGTGTCTCTGCGATAATAGTCCAGTTCAAGTGAAAAGCGGTTGTTCAGCAGTCCGAGGTCGAAGCCGAGGTCCATCTGCTCCGAACGTTCCCAATGGACGCTCCGGTTGGAGAGTGACGTGATGGTTCCGCCGGGATAGAACACGCCGCCAAACACGGCATCATAGGACGGAGAGATATTGGCGAGCGCCCGGTATTTGTCGTTACCTATTTTATCATTACCGATCTGTCCCCAGCTTCCTCTGAGCTTCAGGTTGCTCAGCCACTGCACGCGGTCTTTCAGGAACGCTTCTTCGGAGACTCTCCATCCGGCAGCTACTGAGGGGAAGTAGCCCCAACGGTTGTCAGGACCGAACTTGGATGAACCGTCGGCACGGACCGAGACAGTCAGCAGATAGCGGTCCATCAACGCATAGTTGGCACGGAAGAGATAAGACATCATTGTTTCGTGGTATCCGTTGTTGGCCACCGACTTGGAGCCGGCCGAAGCCTGGTCGAGATACCAGTAGTTTTCGTTATCGGAGAAGAAGTCGCGTCCGGTGCCTTCCAGCAACTCGTAAACACGCTTCTGCGCCGTGATACCTCCCAAGAGATTGAGCCGGTTCTTATCATTGATCTTCCAGTCATAAGTCAGCAGGTTCTCCCACAACCAGGTGAAGTCGCGGTCCCAGGTTTTGGAGAGGCTGTTGGTTTCGTTCTTCTGTGTTTCCGAAACGTAGTATTTCGGCACGAAGTTGCGGCGGCGTCCGTTGATGTAGTCGATGCCGAGGCTGGTTTTAAAGTCAAGCCCGTTCAGGATATTCCAGTTCAGGAAGGCGCTGCCCACGATACGTTCTTTCCAGTCGTCATTGTTTGTATAATGGAGTGTGGCGACGGGATTGGCAGAAGAGGCGCTTTCGGAATCCATAAAACTCCCGTCTTCATTGTAGGGACGCTTCACGGGACTGATGGTATAGGCAGCTTTCACCACCGCGCTGTTTTCGTTCTTCTTATGACTGAAAGAGGCCGACAGATTGTGCCCGAGGGTCAGCCGTTTGCTGATCTTGTAGCTATTGTTGGCACGCAGGGTGAAGCGGTTGTAGGTGTTTCCGGTGATGATGCCGTCCTGCTGGTAATATCCAGCGCTGAGGTTGTAGCGCACCTTCTCCGATCCGCCGCTGACGCTGAGCTGATAGTCGCGTACGGAAGCCACACGGAAGATTTCGTCGAACCAGTTGGTTCCTTTGCCTAGTGAAGCAGGGTCGTCAAACTTGGGTTTTCCGCCTGTGTTGACCAGTGCTTCGTTCAGCAGTGTCGCGTATTCGGTGGCATTGGCCATCTCGAAGCTGCTGTTGTTGAACTGGAATCCTTCGCTGGCGGTGAAGTTCACCACCGCTTTTCCTTCCGTTCCCTGCTTGGTAGTGACGATAATCACACCGTTGGCACCGCGCGAACCGTACATGGCGGTCGCCGATGCATCTTTCAGCACCTCCATCGACTCGATGTCGTGTGTGCTCAGGAAAGAGATGTCGTCCATAAACATTCCATCCACCACATAAAGGGGATTGCTGTTATTCGTTGTGCCGATACCACGGATACGTACTTCGGGCGAGCTTCCGGGAGCACCGTTAGCCGAGATATACACACCGGAGACACGTCCCTGAAGGGCATTCGCCACGTTGGGAGTGGCAACTTTCGTGAGGTCCTTGCTCTTCACCGCACCTACCGAACCGGTCAGGTCGGACTTACGTTGCATACCATAACCGATCACGACAACTTCGTCTATCAATTGGTTATCTTCTTCAAGAGAGATATCCAGCTTCGAGGAGGCAGTCACCTTGACCTCCTGCGTTTTCATGCCGATATAACTGAAAACAAGAGTGGCGCCCGAAGGAACATTCGGAATAGAATAGTTGCCGTTAAAGTCCGTAATGGTTCCGGACGATTGACCTTTCAGCAGGATACTGGCGCCAATGATAGGCTCCCCTGTCTTTTTCTCGGTAACAACACCCGAGATGGTCAGACTGCCCTGCGCAAAAGAAAGCATGGAGAGCAGCAACATCATACATAGGGTAAACAGATTTTTTTTCATCGTTTGGTACTGATTTAAAATTCTGCTGCAAACTTAGACGGTAAATTGATGTAAGTCAAAAAAAGGGGTACTACAAGAGTACCATGCACAAAAAAAAAAGATTTCCGCACTACTTCATCCCTACTGCAAAGGAATATAATTAATTAATATTCAATAAAATAAAAAATAGATTCTGAAAGGAGACCGGAATATGACTACTTCATCTGTTCTACTCCTTTCCGTCGATGAAATATTTGCTTTAAAGACTCCGGAGAGGAAAAAAGACTTTTTAGATTCTGCACTCCGGGATGAAAATATCAGAAACGGATAGTGCATGAACAGGACTTTTTCCAAAAGGAAAAAGGAGCAGAAAAAAAGATAAGGATATAAGTGAGTACTGTACAAATAAAGCAAACG
>OOCB01001804.1_pt1 | contig 27066 bp, 20 predicted proteins | sample 1671351 | NCBI WGS metagenome assembly OOCB01 (sample SAMN06348148, study PRJEB24527) | human gut metagenome | biome: human gut; feature: ankylosing spondylitis patient; material: feces | host: Homo sapiens | place: China | collected 2015-10 | reverse complement strand
GCTCCGGACGGAAGATGGACGATACACTGTATACGGGAATCTGTCTCTCGTGCAGTTCCGTCAGATAGTTTTTCCAGAACTCATACTTGATGAAGAAAGCCATGCAGGGATGTGCCTTCTCTACGAATCTGCGGGCGTTGCCGGGAGTATCCAGAGGCAAATAGCAAACCACGTCCGCCCCCTTGTAATCCTTGCGCACCTCGTATCCGGAAGGAGAGAAAAACGTCTGAAGAATCTTGTACTCCGGGAACCTGCGGCGAATCTCTTCAATCAGCGGACGTCCCTGTTCGAATTCTCCCAGTGAGGCCGCATGAAACCAGATGTATTTCGCCTTCGGGTCTATATGTTGTTCCAGGACAGAAAAAGTCTTCTTCTGTCCGGCCACCATTTTCGATACCTTTTCACTGAAAAGTGCAGCCATACGGACTGCACTTACATAAAGATATATAAAAAGATTATAAATCATTTCCCTGAAATCTATTATTTGAGTACTTCTACGGCGCGACGTATACGGGCAAGCGTCTCTTCTTTACCCAGAACCGCAGATATATCAAACATATGAGGGCCTTTACCCTCTCCTACCAGAGTCAGTCGGAAAGCATTCATAATATTACCCAGGTGATAACCCTTCTCTTCGATCCACTTCATTACCACCTCTTCCTGATGAGCCAGTGAGAAATCGTCCAAAGATTCCAGTACGTCTGCCAGTTCGAGCATGCGTGCTGCCGAATCTTCTTTCCAGCGTTTCTTCACGGTCTTTTCATCGTATTCTGTAGGAGCTACGAAGAAGAACTTGCAGGTTTCCCACAGTTCCTTCACGAAACTTACACGACCCTTCATCAGTCCCACTACCGTAACTACCGTTTCCATCGGTGCTTCGATACCGTGTTCTTTCAGGATCGGCATGAAGAGAGCAGCAATTTCCTCGTCGCTCTTCATCAGGATATATTCATGGTTGAACCATTTTCCCTTTTCATAATCGAATTTGGCTCCGGCCTTGCTGCAGCGGTGCAGGTCGAACAGTTTGATCAGTTCATCCATCGACATGATTTCCTGATCATTTCCCGGATTCCATCCCAGCAGGGCCAGGAAGTTGATGACCGCTTCGGGCAGATAACCAGATTCACGATATCCCGATGATACCTCACCCGTTTTCGGATCGTGCCATTCCAGCGGGAATACCGGGAAACCGAGACGGTCTCCGTCGCGCTTGCTGAGTTTTCCGTTTCCGTCCGGTTTCAGCAGCAAAGGCAGGTGAGCGAATTCAGGCATTGAATCTTCCCATCCGAAAGCACGGTACAACAGTACGTGCAGCGGAGCAGAAGGAAGCCATTCCTCGCCACGGATTACGTGAGAAACCTCCATCAGGTGGTCATCTACGATATTGGCCAGATGATAAGTAGGAAGTTCATCTGCTGATTTATACAATACCTTGTCATCCAGTATAGAAGAGTTGATCACCACTTCTCCACGGATCAGGTCGTGTACATGTACATCCTCATTCGGTTCAATCTTGAAACGTACCACATACTGCTTGCCTTCGGCAATCAGCTGCTTCACTTCTTCTTCCGGCATCACCAATGAGTTTCTCATCGAAGTACGGGTAGAAGCGTCGTACTGGAAGTTAGGCACTTCCTTGCGTTTCGCCTCGAGTTCTTCCGGCGTATCAAAAGCGATATAAGCCTTTCCGTTGTCCAGCAGCACCTTCACATATTTCTTGTAGATGTCACGGCGTTCAGACTGACGGTAAGGACCATAGTTTCCACCGAAGCTCACTCCTTCATCAAAATGAATGCCCAGCCACTTGAACGACTCGATAATGTATTCTTCCGCACCCGGAACAAAACGGTTGGAATCCGTGTCTTCGATACGGAAAATCAGGTCTCCCCCATGCTGACGGGCGAACAGATAGTTATATAAAGCAGTACGGACACCGCCTATATGTAATGCACCGGTCGGACTGGGTGCAAAACGAACTCTTACTTTTCTTTCTGCCATAATGATTTTCATCTAAAAATACGCTGCAAAAATAAGCTAAATTTCCCGTTTTTTTCTTATTTTGCGCCCAAAATATCTTACATCATGAAAAGTTTCCAGACGAATAATCAATTTTCCTATAAAGACTTGCTTTACAAATGTGCCATTTTCCTGGCGACGGTAACCATCATTGTTTATTTCCTGCCCAAGAAGGGGGCTTTCAATTATCAGTTCGATATCAACAAGCCCTGGAAGTACGGTCTGCTGCAGGCGTCTTTCGATTTTCCCATCTACAAAGACGATGCCCAGGTGCAGAAAGAGCAGGACAGCATCATGGCGGAATACCACCCTTATTTTTCACTGAACGACAGCGGCAGCAAGGCCATTGCCCGCTTCAAGTCGGACTACAACAGTGAACTCAAGAAAATCATTCCCGAAGCCAGTTATGCACATCACATCGAGCGGATACTGAAAAACATCTACGAGAAAGGCATCATCTCTCCGGAAGACCTGATGCAACTGAACATGGACAGCCTGAGAAGCATACAGATTGTTTCCAAGAATACCTCCAGCCTGCAGGAAATCGGCGAGCTCTATAGCATCAAGCGGGCCTATGAGGAACTGATCAATTCGGATACGGTCCACTACCGGAAGAACCTGATGCAGCGGTGCAACCTCGACAATTACCTGACCCCGAATCTGGTGTACGACAAGGAGCGGTCGGAAAGCGCCAGACAGGACCTGCTGTCCAGCATCTCATGGGCCAACGGTTTTGTAATGAACGGACAGAAAATCATCGACCGGGGAGAAATCATCGACCAGGAGACCTATAATATCCTGAAGTCGCTGGAAAAAGAATGGGACAAAAGAAACGAGACGGCGACTGAAAAGCGACTGACCCTGCTGGGACAGATCCTCTTCGTGTCCATCCTCATCAGCTGCTTCTTCATTTACCTGGAACTGTTCCGCCGGGATTATTACCTGAAGAAAGGAAGCCTGGGACTGTTGTTCTGCATCATCATCTTCTTCCCCATCCTTTCATTCATCATGGTAGAGCATGCCATCATGAGCGTCTATATCGTTCCTTTTGCCATGCTGCCCATCATCATCCGCATTTTCCTGGATTCGCGTACGGCCTTCATGGCGCACATCATTTCCATCTTGCTGTGTTCCATATCGCTCCGTACGCCGCACGAGTTCATCCTGCTGCAGACGGTAGCGGGCATGGCCGGTATCTACAGTCTCCGTGAGCTTTCACAGCGCTCCCAACTGCTGCGGAGTGCCTTGATTGTGGTCTGTGTATATTCCATCCTGTACCTGGCACTCGACCTGATTCACGTCAGCGAAATCGCACAGCTGAGTACTACCGTATACATCAACTTCATCATCAACGGCATCCTGCTGCTGTTTACGTATCCGCTTCTCTTTATCCTGGAGAAGACCTTCGGATTTACTTCGAACGTAACGCTGGTAGAGCTGTCGAACATCAACAACAAACTGATGCGTGAGATGTCGGAAGTGGCTCCGGGTACCTTCCAGCACTCCCTGCAGCTGGCCAACCTGACAGCCGCAGCTGCCAACCGCATCGGGGCGAACAGTCAGCTGGTCCGTACAGGTGCCATGTACCATGACATCGGCAAGATGCTGAACCCTGCATTCTTTACCGAGAACCAGTCGGGATTCAATCCGCACAGCCAGTTGAGCTACAAGCAGAGCGCACAGGTCATCATCAGTCACATTACCGACGGAATGAAACTGGCCGACAAATACGACCTGCCACAGGTCATCAAGGACTTCATCTGTACGCATCACGGTGCGGGACTGACCAAATATTTCTACATCTCGTACCAGAACGAACACCCCGATGAGGTAGTCGACAAGGAACCGTTCCAGTATCCGGGACCGAATCCGTTTACCAAGGAACAGGCCATCCTGATGATGGCCGACTCGGTGGAAGCGGCTTCCAGAAGTCTGCCGGAATATACGGAAGAAAGCATTTCCAACCTGGTGGAGAAAATCATCGACAGTCAGGTACAGGAAGGATACTTCAAGGAATGCCCGATTACCTTCAAGGACATCGCCACGGTCAAGGCCGTCTTCAAGGAAAAACTGAAAACCATGTACCATACACGCATCAGTTATCCGGAACTGAAAAAGTAACCTTCTCTTTTCCGTAGGGGCTGCAAAGAGGCAGTATCCCCCCGGTCAATTGCTCCCAGGGTTGACATTTCGCATCGTTTTGTCAAATCTGGGAGCAATTAAATTATAAAAAACATTGAAAAATAGTTAATTGAAAGATTCCTGTATTTTTTCTTATAACTTTGTATCACAAATCTAACCTAAGATTAACTATTTTAACTACAAAATATTATCTAACCATGAAAATCATTAATCAAACGCTTTGGGGTGCCTGTACACTGCTCATGCTGGCAGGATCTCCGGCAATGCACCTCTCAGCCCAAAGTCTTTCATCGTCAACTAAATGGGAATGGAACAAAGGAACCATCGTCATCCAGACACCCGAACGTGAAGCCGGACAGGAACCCGTAATCGGACTGACTGCACCGAAAATGGAAGTGGTACGGGTCGGTTTCGTAGGACTCGGTATGCGCGGTCCGGGAGCCGTAGAACGCTTTACATACATTCCGGGTACGGCAATCGTAGCGTTGTGCGACCATGAAAAGGAACGTGCAGAGGCCTGCCAGAAGTATTTAAGAAAGGCTTGTCTGCCAGAAGCAGCCGTTTATTCGGGTGCAGAAGGCTATAAGGAACTGTGTGAGCGTACCGACATCGACCTGGTGTACATTGCCGCCGACTGGGATCATCATTTCCCCATTGCCGAATATGCCATGCAGCACGGCAAGCACGTGGCCATCGAAGTACCTTCGGCCATGAACCTGGAACAGTGCTGGAAACTCATCGACTTGTCGGAGAAGAACCGCAAGCATTGCTTCATCCTCGAAAACTGCTGCTACGACTGGTTTGAAATGAATACCCTCAACATGGCACAGCAGGGAGTATTCGGTGAGGTGATCCGTGCCCAGGGAGCCTATATCCATAACCTCGACGACTTCTGGAATTATTACTGGAAGAACGGAAAAGAAGATAAATTGGGATGGCGTCTGCGCTACAACAAGGAAAACCGCGGTGACGTATACGCTACACACGGCTTGGGCCCGGTGGCACAGGCATTGGATATTCACCGTGGCGACCGCATGAAGACCCTGGTAGCCATGGATACGAAATCGGTTCACGGCAAGGCACTGGTAGAAAGAGCTACGGGAGAAAAGTGTGAAGAGTTCCGCAACGGAGACCACACCACTACACTGATCCGTACCGAAAACGGAAAGGTCATCGAAATACAGCATAACGTAATGAGTCCACAGCCGTACAACCGCCTCTACCAGCTGACAGGAACCAAAGGTTTCGCCAACAAATATCCGGTAGAAGGTTATGCCGTTGACGCTGCCCAGATGAAGGCTTCGGGCGTACAGCCTCAGGTAGATAATCTGAGTACCCATTCCTTCCTTCCTAAAAAGGAAATGGATGCACTGGTAGAAAAATACCAGCACCCTATCCTGAAGAAATACGGAGAGATGGCAAAAGAAGTAGGTGGTCACGGAGGTATGGACTTCATCATGGACAGCCGTCTGGTATACTGCCTGCAGAACGGACTGCCATTGGACATGGACGTATATGACCTGGCTGAATGGTGTGCACTCGCCGAACTGGGAGCCATCTCCATGGACAACGGTTGCGCAGCCGTAGCTTTCCCTGATTTCACACGCGGCCACTGGAACGAAGTGAAAGGATATACTCACGCATTCGCAGCTCCTGCCGATGAAGCAAAGGCAGAACTGGCAGCAGAGACAGCTACCCTGACCCTGAAGACTCAAGCCATGAAGGGATGGATGGATGCCTTGAAGAAAGCACGCACCGAAGTGCCTGCAGAGGAACTGGCAGCCCGGACCGACCAACTGAACAAGCAGTTGCAGCGTGTCATGGAAAAAGCCGGAGAAAAACCGGAAAAGAAGCAGAACGAAGCCATCAACCAGGCTAAGAAAGTGCTGAAACAGGCCGTAAAACTGAAGAAATAATGTCCGGAATGCGGGGGCCTTATCCCCATTCCTTCCGGAATATCCTGCATAACGTAAAGATGGCATGTGAAGTGATAAAACCTATCACTTGCACATGTCATCTTTTTTATGCCTCTTTATACTTCCCTATCACCGGTCTCCGGCTTTCTCACGTAGACTTTATGAGAGCCTCTCCCCTCCGAACCGATTTTACCCTCTTCCAGCCACCGGTTCAGTTCTTTCAGAGCCAGCGTACGCAAGAGACCCGTCAGTTCAGTGTAGCGGGTACGGGTAATAAAGGCATGCGAGGTCAGGTAGTCCATCAGCAGGCCGTAACGCGCCTCCTCCGTCAGCCGGCGTGAACTCGCCCTGAATTTGCGGGAAGCCCCGGCACGCTCCAGCGTTCCGTGACAGCGGAATTTTCGGGATACCGTAAAACGGACCTTCCCGAAGCATACAGACTGCGCATGGATAGCAGCCTCATCCTCCACCGGACGAAGGGCCTTGAGCCCTACCGACAATGTACCCAGGTTGCCGATACGGACCCGGCGGCCATGCTGCAGATAATGCTGCGCCCAACGCTCTATTTCCTCCACCACTCCTATCACCGTACCTTTCTGAAATCCTGAGGCACGGTCTATCTGCTCTGCCAGTTCCATAAAGGAAACCGTACCGCCCGAGACCAGTTTGGGATAAATCACCGCACGGCTCCCCTTCTTTGTAGAAGGAACCGTAAGAAAATCATACTGTGCTTTCATATATTTGAGATTTAACAGGTTAACCATCTTCCACCCCCGCAGGCAAGTCGGCCGGCTCACGTACGGAGACTATAAGACCCGCGTACGGAGGTCGTACAACCACCGTGCGCGGGTCCCCTTCCGCTTCTTCGCAAATATACAATCGCAAAAAGGCGAAGTCAAGACTTCACCTCATTCTTTTTCTGTTAAAGATTGTAACAGTCCCTCACAGGCATCTTCCAGTATATCCAGCACATTCTCAAATCCCTGCGCCCCGCCGTAATACGGGTCGGGCACATAGTCCACCACCTTCACCCGGCAGTAATCCGTCATCCGCCCGATTTTCTTCTCACACTCCACGTCCGGTGCCTTCTCGCGCAAAGCCTCAATGTTCCGGTCGTCCATGCCCAATATCAGGTCGAACTCATAAAAATCATCCGTACACACCGGGCGGGAACGGTGCGTAATGTGATATCCCCGTCTGGAGGCATGCGCCCTCATCCGTTCGTCCGCCAGTTCACCCCGGTGATAGCTGCTGATACCTGCCGAGTCGACCTCGAATTCTGCTTCCCGTCCCGCTTTCCGGATCAGGGTCCGCATGATTTCCTCTGCCGAAGAAGAACGACAGATGTTCCCCAGGCAAACAAATAATATCCGTTTCATCTTCCTTACTGAATATTCAAATATTGCTTAAATTTTTCCACACTCGTATTCATCACCCATTCTTCCGGATAGCCGGCTTCAGCCAACAGCGGCAGCACATACTCATAAGTAGCGATGTCGAAAGAGATGTGTGCATCACTGCCCAGAATCACCGGCACCTCATACTTCCGGCACAGACGGAGAATCTCCAGGTTGTTTCCGCGGGCCTCCGCTTTGTGGCGGCAAGGCTTCAACGACGAATTGTTGATTTCCAACAGCGTATGATGGGCTTTCGCAGCCTGAACAATCGGTTCGAAAAGCAGCGGAGCCGTTCCGTCGCCCGGGTGACTGATGATGTGTACATGCGGATTCGAGATTGCCCGGATCATTCCCTCCGTATTCTCCTCCACCGTACCGCCCTCATAGCACAACGAATGGATTCCCGCAATCTTCAGGTCGAGGTACTTCATCATCCACTCCTCCATATCCAGGTCGCCCTGCGTATTCAGAATATTGATTTCCGCCCCCAGCAGCAGGTCTACCCCGTACATCCGGCGGGGAACCACGTGCAAGTTGCGGAAATAAATCGGATCACACGTTCCCGGTATTCCCGGCGAATGCTCCGTAATCCCCAGCAACTTCAGTCCTTTCTCAGCCGCCGCCTGAACCATCTCCTGCAGCGTACTGAAAGCATGTCCGCTGGCAAGGGTATGCGTATGTACATCTAATTCTATTTTCATATCTTGTTCCAGTTTAATTAATTTCTCCAATCGCCGGCCCCGTCCCGTTCACCGGATTACATCGGGTCGACATCGTAATAAATCTGCAGGCTGCGGAAACGCTCCTCTTCGAGTACGGCCTGCTGCACCTGCAGCAAAAACGTACGCACCTTACCCAGGGAAACCTGCGGTTCCACCTTGATCATGATCTTACGGATGAACCAGGTCTGTATACGCGCCACCGGCGGCCGGTCGGGTCCCAGTATCCGCTCTCCCAATCCCTTCCGCAGTGCTTCGGACACCCAGTCGGCAGCCTCCGTCAGGACTTCCTCCTTACGGTGCTTCAGGTACACATAAATCAGGCGGTAAAAAGGAGGATACTTGAAAAGCGCCCGCTCTTCCAGCTGCTCCCGGTACATCCCCTCGTAGTCGTTGACCAGCACCTGATGGATTACCGGCAGTTCGGGAGACTTTGTCTGCAAGACCACCCATCCCTGCTTGTTCTTTCTGCCCGCACGTCCGGCCACCTGAGCCATCAGCTGGAAAGCCCTTTCGTACGAACGGAAATCCGGATAATTCAGCATCGAGTCGGCATTCAGGATACCCACCACACTCACATGCTCAAAGTCCAGTCCCTTCGACACCATCTGCGTACCGATCAGGATATCGGTCTTCTGCGCCTGGAAGTCGGCGATAATCCGCTCGTAGGCAGTCCGCGTACGCGTCGTATCCAAGTCCATCCGCGCCACCCGTGCCTCCGGGAAAATCTGCCGGATGTCATCTTCTATCTTTTCCGTTCCGAACCCCCGGTTTCTCAGTTCCACTCCCCCGCAGGCCGGGCACGACTTCGGCACCTGATACGTCGCCCCGCAATAATGACACGTCAGCTGGTTCAACCCCTTATGATAAGTCAGACTCACGTCACAATGCTTGCACTTGGGCACCCATCCGCACGTATGACATTCAATCATCGGAGCAAAGCCCCTCCGGTTCTGAAACAGAATCACCTGCTCCCGGTTCTCCAGCGCCTCACGTATCTTGCCCAGCAAGACCGGAGAAAACTGAGCCGTCATCCGTTTCTTGCGTGCCAGTTCCTTTGTGTCCACCAGTTCGATGTGCGGCAACTGCAGATTCCGGTGCCGCTCTTTCAGCTCCACCCAGGCATACTTGCCGTGCAGCGCCTGATAATACGTCTCAATGCTGGGAGTAGCCGTACCCAGCAACGTCTTCGCCCCATACATGGAAGCCAGGACGATGGCCGCATTCCGCGCATGATACCGGGGAGCCGGATCCTGCTGCTTGTACGTAGTCTCGTGCTCCTCGTCCACAATCACCAGTCCCAGTCGCCGGAAAGGCAGGAAGACCGACGACCGTACTCCCAGAATCACGTCATAATCGTTCTCCGAGAGCTGCTTCTTCCAGATCTCCACCCGCTCCGCATCCGGGAACTTGGAATGATATACCCCCAGACGGTTACCGAACACCCTCCTCAGGCGTTCCGTAATCTGAGTGGTAAGTGCAATTTCCGGCAACAGATACAGCACCTGTTTGCCAGCCTGTATGGCCTGAAGGATAAGATGTATATAGATTTCAGTCTTGCCGCTGGCTGTCACCCCATGAAGCAGACACACATTCTTCTGATGAAACGAATTCATGATTTGCTGAAAAGCCGTCTGCTGAGCCTCACTCAGCGGATAAGGCGGACAGGTCTCCATGCCACCTTCCTGCAGGCGGCCCACCTCCTGCCGGTAGAGTTCGAACACCCCTTTTCCGACCAGTTGCTTCACAATGGCCGACGTAGCCCCTGAAGCCTCCTGCAACTCCTTCCGGGAGACTTCCCTCAATGCTGCATCGGGTGCCCCCCACCCTGCCATCTCCAGGAACTTCATCAGCACCTGCTGCTGGCGCAGGCTCCTTTTCAACAGATCCATCTGAATATGCAGTGCCTTCTCGTTCCGGAACGCAGGAGCCAGACGTACCCTTTCCTCCGTCCGGGGCTTGTAGTTGCGCTTCAGTTCCTCGCGCACAAAGATAGCCTCCTTCTCCAGCAGCGATTTCACCACCGGAAGAATGTTCCGGATGCCACTTCCCTTCTCCAGCTGCGTAATGCACTGATCCGCATCGGCAGACAACAAGTCGAGTACCTGCTGTTCCTTGGGTGGCAAAGGTCCGTCGGCCTCAAACTCCGGATTAATAACCACCTGCGTCTCGCTCTCCAGTTTCATACCCGAAGGCACCGCAGCCTTGTAGACATCGCCCAGCGGGCACAGGTAATACTCGGACAACCATTTCCAGAACCGGTACTGCCGTGACAGCAGCATCGGCTCCCGGTCGAGCACCTCCGAGATATCCTTGATTTCGTACTCCCCCGAAGGCGTATGATGAATGGACACTACAATTGCAGTATAATACCTTCTGGGACCGAAAGACACGACCACCCGGCATCCTTCACAAACCCGGCTGACCCATTCATCGGGCAATGAATAGGTAAACAATCCCGCAACGGGCAAAGGCACTATGACATCCACATATGTTTTCATACTGCAAAGGTACAAAAAGGCAGACTTCCGGTCCATGAATTTATTTTTCTTTTAGAAAAGTAAGTCCCGTTTTTTTGAAAAAGTACCCAGACAGTCGCCTGTCACAGCCGCTGCTGAAAATAAAAACCACCCGACAGGAAGATGCAGACCGTAAACTTTTATAGCTTTGCAGAAATTATTCACACTAAACCCATACACATGAAACAGTTTAATATCGGTATTATCGGCTGCGGCCACATTGCAGAAAAAATGGCAGACACCCTGGGACAGATGGAAGACGCCTGCTGTTATGCAGTAGCCTCACGCAGTCAGGAAAAAGCAGCCGCCTTCGCCCGTAAATGGAAGGCAGAGAAAGCCTACGGGTCTTATGAGCAACTGGCCGATGACCCGGCAGTCGACCTGATATACATTGCCACTCCGCACTCACTGCATTACGAACAGGCGCGGATGTGCATCGAAAAAGGGAAACCCGTTCTCTGCGAAAAAGCCTTTACAGCCAATGCCCGGCAGGCCGAAGCCCTTCTCCGTCTGGCCAAAGACAAGCAGGTCTTCATCACAGAAGCTATCTGGACACGCTACCTGCCCCTATCTCTGAAAATGCAGGAACTCCTTGCCCAGGGAGCCATCGGTACCCCTCATACCCTGACCGCCAACCTGAGCTATCCGATTGCCGATAAGGAACGGATTATCCGCCCCGAACTGGCAGGAGGAGCCTTGCTGGATATCGGAATCTATACCCTGAATTTTGCAGCCATGGCCTTCGGTACCGAAATCGAGTCCGTACACTCGGTGTGCCAGAAAACACCGACCGGTGTGGATGCCCAGGAAAGCATCACGCTGCTGTACAAAGACGGCAGAATGGCATCGCTGCAGTCGAGCATCTATGCCAAGAGCGACCGCATGGGAATCGTTGCCGGAGACAAGGGCCACCTGATAGTAGACAACATCAACTGTCCGGAGACCCTCCGCATCGTAGACAGCCAGTACCAGACCACGGCCGTATATCAGGCCCCTCCGAAAATCACCGGCTTCGAATACCAGGTAAGAGCCTGCATGGAAGCCCTGTCTCACGGATGGCTGGAGTCGCCCTACATGCCTCATCAGGAAACTCTCCGGATCATGCGGCAGATGGATGCATTGAGAAAAGAATGGGGAGTATGTTATCCCTGCGACTGACCCCAAGCATGACTCATAAAAAAACCGCGGCAGACTGTCGGAAGTCTGTCGCGGTTTTCTTTATTCCTTATCCTGCCGGATATCAGAACATGTATGCCAGAGATACCTGCCAGGTATTCTTCTTCATATTGATTTCAGGACCTTCATAATCTTCGGATACCGTCTTGGCCATCTTGCTGATACCGAAGTTGTAGTTCAGACCCACCTGTACATGACGGAACAACTTGACACCGGCACCTACGTTGAAGGTAGTATAGCAGGTCTCCATATCGAAAGCCTCTGCAAAATGGCCGCTTCCGATGTTAAATCCGAACTGAGGTCCGGCTGCCACATAAACTCCGGCAGTACTTCCCAGTCCGAAGTTCCATTTCAGGTTCACAGGAATTTCCACCGACTTCAGTGTGTTACTGGTAGAAGCAGTCTCGCCTTCGTAAGATACACTGGCGCGCGCATCAGTCTGGCTGTACAACGCAGCGACGTCGACTCCCAGTCCCAGCAAAGGAATGGAAAATTCAGCCATCGGACCGATAAAGAAGCCGGTACGGTTATCTCCATCAAAAATATCTTCAGAGAAAGTCACGGTAGAAACATTCAAACCTCCCTTCAAGCCCACACGGACCTGAGACTGTGCCGGCAATGCCATCCATAATGCAGCCACGCACAACAAAACTGATAAAATTTTCTTCATAAACACCTTTTGTTTTAAAGCTATAATAAGCGAAAATAAGAAATTTTTACGAATTATACAAATCCGGAAGGCTACTTGCTGGAAATATCTCCTTTTATTAAGGGCTCAATATATCTATAAAATTTAAAATCAACGTAAATTTTCTATACATACCACATTCCACTCCTGAACTTTTATTAGATTGGCTAATATTTGAGGTCCATCCAAAACCAACTTATTGCCAACTCCAGCTATTAGATAAAGCAAGCCAACTTCATTCTGGACATACTGATAATCTGGATCACATAGCGTTTGTCCTTCAAATATATCGACAACAGCTCGTATGACATCTTGCTAATAACCTAAATTAGATTCAAAAATTAGTTTCATTATTACATATAGCTTAATATTCTATATGTATTACGGACTTCCTCTTGAAATCTCTGATATGAATTTAGTAACGATAGTTTATCTAAACCTATTTTATCACCTATAATTGCATATAAATCTGAAATTGTTAAACGCTGACGCCGTTTAGGAAGACCTGATTGTGCAATTCTAATAGCCTCTTCAATTACTGCCTTGGGGTCAGCTATTGATTCAGGATCTCTATTAATACCTAAATCGTTATCTGATTTTGTCGTTCCGATTTCAGACTTTAATAAATCTTTATCTGCCAACATCCACGCTTCCATCATTCGCACGGGTATTACAGGAGTCAATATTTTACAATAATCATCACCTTGTTTATCCAATTCTTCTTGTGCAGGATCAATATTATACCTCTTCCTTTCATCATACGTTTCCCTGTCTGCATCGGCATGAATAGCCAATGCCATCATACCAAAATCTTTGACTCCGTCATACGAAGCCTGCTTTACGTATTCAACAAACGACCGACCTGTTTTTTTAGTATTAAGTCTACGTATATCGATATCTATATCCGACCTACATTCTGTCAATGCAATTTCCTGAAATGTACGGCGTACTATACTCTCAAAAAAACGAATATCCGTAGTTCCCTCGGTAGCCAATCCAATAAAAATCTGTACAGTCATAATCTCAACACTCCTTCTTAATAGATTCATTGTCATTAAACAGCATAAATTCATTTATCATTTGTAAAGTCGATTTTGACTCCTGTTCAGAGAATGCAATTTTTGTTTGCAATGGATTGTCCTTGGGAACAGGTGTTATTTTGGTAGCTAATAATTTCTTTTTTTCTTCATTTACAGAGCATATTCTAACAACCATCCGTGCAAAATCAATGGAAACAAAGGGTGATGAAAGCCATTGATAGATTGCTGAGACAAAAGCAGTAGAGTGGGTATTAACAATCACTTGGCGTAGTGGCATATCAGTATCACTAAAATCCGTGGATAAATCTTTTAGTAAATCTGCCATCATCTTAATTCTAAAAGGATGTATTCCATTTTCAGGCTCCTCAAAACATAATAATCCTTGGTGTTTGTTATCTATATATAAGATGCATAATGTCAGAATGCGGAGCGTTCCTTCTGATAATACACGGGAAGAGTATTCTTTACCATCCACATCATGTAAGATAACTACATATTGTTTATTTTCAATATCGTCAAATACATCCACATCAATAAAACTTGGGAGAAATGAATGTAATCTACGTGATATCTCTTTCATGTTATAGCTATCCTCTTGCTTGATGCGAAACAATGCTGCGGCAAGATTTTCTCCAGTAGCACTAATTATATCTTCTCCGCTTGTTTTACTTGTTGGATGCCGAAGAATCTCAGGATTTAATTGCAAAAACCGCCAACTTTTCATTTCTTCTCTTGCGGCAAGAATGTGTTTGAAATCCACAGAATCAACACTACTTAGAACTGTTCGAGTGGTATTATTCAATGGATATATCCGTTTTTTCCCTTGTGATCCATCTTGAGGAACTATGATAGAATTAATGCCATTATGCCATTCTGTATACATATACGGTATCTGACGTTTGCCTGTGACTACTTTGGGACGCCATATTTCAGCATATTTTGACGGGATAATCTTAATCCATTTATCTTTGTTATGTTTTATGGTATCTAAATATTCATGTATGACTTCAATATCCTCCATCCCAACACTGTTGGTGAAACGGCGTAGTATCAATTCATAACGGAGCCTAGTATAACGCAATTTAGCTGTTGCCCCCCATGTGTCAGTCACAGTTGGATTAACCAACATTTCAACTACAAAGGACATTTCCTTTGCAACAGAATGATCATCATACTGGGTAAAAAGTTCCAATAGATCACCGCGCTGTTTTCTAAATGCACGCTGAATTTTATCTGTATCAGCCAATGTTGCTAACAAATGGAAAGCATCAAAGAGATTACTTTTTCCTGCTGCATTTGAGCCAGCAATTACTGTGAACGGGGTAAAATCCATTTCGAAATTTTGAAATGATTTAAACCCATCTATCTTAATATAGGTAATCATAACATTTTCAATTATAATATATTAAATTCTATTTCATCATCGTGCATTTGCAAAACGATATTGGTTTTCAACTGATTGTTGCCTTCGAACAAATTGTCAAGTACAGTGACTATTTGGGGATGTATTGCCAAAACCGCATCACCTGTTTCTTGAGCCTTTGATTCCTGCATCAGAGCCAACTCGCTGTCGTTCACCAAATAATATTCAGCCATATGCTCAATCCAGCTGTTCGGATCCTTGCCACTTTTCAACAACTGTCCATGAACCATATTTCTAACGGTCATATTTTTTCAATGAGTCAAAGAAATCAATAAGCTGCTATTTCCATTCCTCTTCATCCAAGCCCTCAATATCACGCCATAAGTTTAAATAGATCCTCACAAGTTTGAATACTTTGAATCTGATTCAGTATTGCCCTCGAGATCTAATCGCCTTTGTTGTTGGCTTGTTTCACCTCACCCTTCGTAGCAATTTTCATCCCAGCACGGCAATACAGGCTTTTGCTTCCGTTGACTAGTTCTTACATCTGCAGCCGGACGAGAGCTTTGACTTTGGCAGGCTTTTTGTTCGTAGCGTATACTCTTCTTCTCTTTTGCCCGTTATATCTGGCGCAAAACTACAAATAAAAGCCGGAATCAAGGAACAAACATGAAACAAAATATACCCCAAAAGAGCCTTAACTAAAAATATTACATACTGACTAAGCATCTATAAATAAGCCATTTTATTTAAATTTAATTAGCTCATGTTTTCATTTTTTGCCTATACTTTAAAATCTTGTAAATATACGGATGCTTATACAAAAGAAGGAGATGAATTCCCAGTGGGTTCACCTCCTTCTTTCCGATAAATAATCTCAACCTTACCGATTATTTGATTTCCCAGGTATCATTGGTTTCGAGCAGTTCTTCGAACGAATGATAGTTCTTCTTGGCAGAAACCTCGGCAATCTGTGCTTCGACGGCAGCCTCGTACGTAGGCGCCTCTACGTCGCGGATGACTCCCAGTGCAATCGGGAAGTCAGGACCTTCCATCAATGCCAGTTTCAACTGCAGGGTATGGTCTTCGCAGTGGGCATCGTGAACCAGGATGTCTTTTTCGGTAATGCCGTTTTCGCCGAGCCGGACCACTTTCAGGCCAAAGCCTTCCTGCATCAGACCGAACTCATGATTCGGACCGAAAAGCATCGGTTTGCCATGTTCCAGATAAATGGCATTTTTCTCACGGTCTTCTTTCTTGGCCACGGCATTGTGGGTACCGTCATTAAAGATCACACAGTTCTGCAACACCTCCACTACGGAAGTTCCCTTATGCTTTGCAGCCGCCTTCAGTACCTCGACAGAAGGACCACCGTCGACAGCCACACAGCGGGCAAAGAAACGGCCACGGGCACCGAAGCACAATTCTGCCGGACGGAAAGGATCTTCTACCGTACCATATGGAGACGACTTGCTGACAAAGCCACGGGCCGAAGTCGGAGAATACTGTCCCTTGGTCAGTCCGTAAATCCGGTTGTTCAGCAGGACGATATTAATGTCAATGTTTCTGCGGATGGCATGAATGAAGTGATTTCCACCAATGGCCAGTCCGTCACCGTCGCCCGAAATCTGCCAGATGGTCAGATCCGGATTGGCCACCTTGGCACCGGTCGCAATGGCTGCCGCACGTCCGTGAATGGTATGCATGCCATACGTATTCATGTAATAAGGCAGACGAGACGAACATCCGATACCCGAAATCACTGCAATCTGATGTGGAGGGACTCCCAGTTCGGCCAAAGCCTTATGAAAAGATCCCAAAAATGCGTGGTCTCCACATCCCGGACACCAGCGGGGCTGACCCGCCTTATAGTCGGCTGCTGTATATTTTGTTTCACTCATGACTTATTCCTCCAATATTTTGGTAAATGCCTCAACCAGTTCCTGTACCACAAACGGCTGACCCTTTACCTGATTAAACTGATGTAAATGGATTCCTTCTACTTTCATGCGCAGATAACCTGCCAGCTGACCCATGTTCTGCTCAGCCACCACCACTTTCGGATAACGGCGCAGCAGGTCGGCCACATTACGCGGCAGCGGATTGATGTAGCGCAGGTGCAGCAGTGCAGCCTTCTTGCCCTGCTGGTTCAAGGTATCCATGGCCGAATGCAAGTGTCCGTACGTACCGCCGAAACCGACAATCAGCAGATCGGCATCCGGATTTCCCTCGACTTCTGCTTCGGGAAGGGTATCGGCGATGCGGGCCACCTTCTCTGCACGCAACTGTGTCATCCGGTGATGGTTCTCAGGTTCGGTAGAGATGGCACCGGTCTCTCCGCTCTTTTCCAGACCGCCGATGCGGTGCATGAAACCTTCGGTACCCGGCACCGCCCAATAACGCACCAGATTCTCCGGATTGCGCTGGAACGGAGTCCATGTCTGTGCCATATCCGGTGTCACGTAAGGAGGACAGATAGCCGGATATTCCTTCAAGTCCGGAAGATGCCATGCCGCAGAACCGTTTGCGATATAAGCATCGGTCAGCAGCACTACCGGAGTCATGTGCTCCAGGGCAATCTTGCAGGCCATATATGCCGCATCAAAACAGTCGGTCGGTGAAGCAGCCGCAATAACCGGCATCGGACTCTCTCCGTTTCTTCCGTACAACACCTGCAGCAGGTCGGTCTGTTCCGATTTGGTCGGAAGTCCCGTAGAAGGACCACCCCGCTGTACATCCACAATCACCAGTGGCAATTCGGTAATTACTGCCAGGTTGATGGCCTCACTCTTCAGACAGATACCCGGTCCGGAAGTGGTAGTGACGGCCAGTGCCCCGGCAAAAGAAGCTCCGACAGCCGAAGCACAACCGGCAATTTCATCCTCGCACTGCACGGTCTTTACGCCCAGCGACTTGTGCTTGGCCAGCTCGTGAAGGATATCCGTAGCCGGAGTAATGGGGTAAGAACCCAGATAAAGTTCCAGACCGGCCTTCTCAGCAGCAGCAATCAGTCCGTAAGCCGTAGCCTTATTGCCGTTGATATCCATATAACGTCCCTTCTGCTTCTGGTTCTTGTTGGGAACCATATAGCTGGTAGAAACAGAAGCATGTGTGTTTTCACCGAAATGATAGCCGTCGTAAAGCACCTTGATATTGGCCTCTGCAATCTCCGGCTTTTTGGCGAATTTCTCTCTCAGCAACTTCTCACCTACCTGAATATCCCGGTGGAACAACCAGCAGACCAGTCCCAGGGCAAACATATTTTTAGTCCGCATGATAGTCTTGTTGTCCAGTCCACTATCCTTCAGACTCTCCTTGCACATGGAAGTAATGGCAGCTTCTACCACTTCATTCTTGATACCCAGTTCTGAAAAAGGATTTTCGAGTACGAACTGCGCCTTTTCCAGGTCGCGCTTGGTAAAAGAATCCGTATCAATGATAATCACAGACTGAGGCTTGCAATACTTGTACTGGGTTTTCAATGCGGCCGGATTCATCGCGATCAGCACATCGCACTTGTCACCCGGAGTATAAACCTTGCCTGAACCTATATGTACCTGAAATCCCGAAACACCGGTCAGCGTACCTTGCGGGGCACGGATATCTGCCGGATAATCAGGGAACGTACTGATATCATTTCCCTCGGTAGCTGAAATATTTGAAAACATGTTTCCAGCTAACTGCATGCCATCACCGGAATCGCCCGAAAATCGAACTACTACATCTTCCAGTTCTTTGACAATCATTTCTTCTGCCATAATATATTCTTTAAAGTTCACAAAATCAATAGATGCAAAAATGGCGAACTTACTTCAAAAAACAAAATAAAAAAAGATTTATTTCCACTCAAGTCTGCCACAGTCTTTTTCCGGTAAAAGTGCTTGGGTTTTTATTCGAAAAATATTGGGATATTCTAAAAAATACTTACTTTTGCAGAAGATTGCCCTTGTAGTTCAACGGATAGAATAGAAGTTTCCTAAACTTTAGATAGGGGTTCGATTCCCCTCGGGGGTACAGACAAAAAAAGGATGCCGCATCAGGCATCCTTTTTTTATTCCTCTTGCGAAGGAGATTATTTGATTACATTCAGTTCTTTTCCCACCTTGATAAAGGCTGCGATGGCCTTGTCCAAATGAGCTTTTTCGTGTCCGGCAGACAACTGCACACGGATACGTGCCTGTCCTTTCGGAACCACCGGATAATAGAATCCGGTAACGTAAATGCCTTCTTCCTGCATCTTGGCAGCAAAGTCCTGAGACAGTTTTGCATCGTACAGCATTACGGCACAGATGGCACTCTGTGTAGGCTTGATGTCGAAACCGGCAGCCAGCATACGGTCGCGGAAATAGTTCACGTTCTCTACCAGCTTATCGTGCAGCGCATTGCTTTCCTTCAAGATACGGAACATTTCAAGGCTGGCACCTACAATGGCAGGAGCGACTGAGTTGGAGAACAGATAAGGACGTGAGCGCTGACGCAGCATGGCAATGATTTCCTTCTTACCGGTAGTGAAACCACCCATCGCACCACCGAAGGCCTTGCCCAGGGTACCAGTAAAGATATCAATCTTGTCGTATACGCCAAACTGTTCGGCAACTCCGTGTCCGGTAGGACCTACCACACCGGCAGAGTGAGACTCATCGACCATTACCAGCGCATTGTATTTCTCGGCCAGTTCACAAATCTTATCCATCGGAGCCACATTACCGTCCATAGAGAACACACCGTCGGTAGCAATGATGCGGTGACGCTGTGCCTGTGCTTCCTGCAGACAACGTTCCAAGTCGGCCATATCGGCATTGGCATAGCGGTAGCGTTTTGCCTTGCAGAGACGTACACCGTCGATGATGGAAGCATGATTCAATGCATCGGAAATAATCGCATCTTCCTCTGTGAACAACGGTTCAAACAAACCTCCGTTCGCATCGAAACATGCTGCATACAAGATAGTATCTTCAGTGTGGAAATAATCAGAAATGGCAGCCTCCAGCTGTTTATGCAAGTCCTGAGTTCCGCAGATGAAGCGAACCGACGACATACCATACCCGTGTGTATCCATTGCCTTTTTAGCAGCCTCAATCAGACGCTTGTTGTCGGACAATCCCAGATAATTGTTGGCACAAAAATTAAGTACCTCATCCCCTTTGCCAACACGGATATCAGCACGCTGAGGGGTAGTGATAATTCGTTCGTTTTTATACAAACCGGCAGCTTCTATCGCAGTCAGTTCCTGAACCAGAAAGTCTTTAAAATTGCTATACATACCTGTATCAAATTTAGGTTTATTATGGTACAAAGATGCAATTTTTTCCCGAATATCTGAATAAGAACAAATAAATAATCGTTTTTTACGACAAGGTTATTGCAAATTACTATCTTTGCAATCATAATAAATCCAAAATATTGTTCAAATGAAAAACATTTTGATCATTGGTTCTACCGGACAAATTGGTTCGGAGCTGACCATGAAACTACGTAATATCTATACAGGAAACGTAGTTGCCGGCTATATCCCCAATGCTGCTCCTCAAGGAGAACTGAAGGAATCCGGACCTTCTGAAGTGGTGGATATCACAAATGCACAACAGATTGCCGATGCGGTAGAGAAGTATCAGATTGATACCATTTACAACCTTGCAGCCCTGCTGTCGGCAGTAGCTGAAAACAAGCCCCAGCTTGCCTGGAAAATCGGAGTTGGCGGGTTATGCAATGTGCTGGAGGTCGCAAGAGAAAAAGGGTGTGCAGTATTTACCCCAAGTTCTATCGGCTCATTTGGTCCTGGAACTCCTAAAGATCAGACTCCACAGGATACGCTTCAGCGTCCGAAAACCATGTACGGAGTAACCAAAGTAACCGGAGAATTGCTGAGCGACTACTATTTCACACGTTTCGGGGTAGATACCCGTTCTGTCCGCTTCCCTGGCCTGATTTCGTACGTGACTCCTCCGGGAGGTGGTACTACCGACTATGCCGTAGACATCTATTACGCTGCTGCCAAAGGAGAAAAATTCCAGTGTCCGATTGCTGCCGGTACTTACATGGACATGATGTACATGCCGGATGCACTGCGTGCTGCCATTGAGATTATGGAAGCCGATCCGACCAAACTGGTACATCGCAACTCCTTCAACATCGCTTCCATGAGCTTTGAACCGGGAATGATTTATCAGAAGATAAAGGAATATGTTCCGGGATTCGAAATGGAATATGCTGTAGACAGCCTGAGACAGGGTATTGCCGAATCATGGCCAAACTCACTGGACGACAGTTGCGCAAGAGCAGAGTGGAACTGGAAACCGGAATACGACCTGGATGCAATGACCAGAGACATGCTGGAGAAACTGAAACTGCGTATCCAGAACCATCAACTTTAATTAAGACCATATTACTGATTTTATATAAAAAAGCCAGTCTGAACATTCAGACTGGCTTTTTTATGCTGAGACTGAAGAGGAAGGGTTTACGCCCTCCTCTCCCATATATGTCGCATACGGCATTATTCTACACCGATTTCATCGACAAAGATGAATCCCGGACGTCCTTTTCCCCAATGCCATGCAGGCAGGCTGTTTTCCGGCTGCGCAATGAGTTTCACATAACGTGCCTGTACTGGAGCGAATGTCAGTTCATGAGTATAGATTCCGTTCTTGTCGTTTTCCGATACGGCAGGATATGATTCAGAAGCCACTTCCTTGAAGTTCTTTCCGTCCTCGGATACTGCTACCGTAAACTTGCGCAAGTCGACAACTTCCTCACCGATTTCCACGTAAGTACGTACCCATGCTTTTTCAACGGATGTAAGTTCTTTCAAATCGACTACAGCTTCCATATCGTTCTTCTGGAAAGCAATCCACTGACCCGTACCGTAGTTCGGTCCACCGGCCATACCGTCTACCAGCGTCTGTTCTCCTTTGAACTTATAACGTTCGCAGATCGGTTTCAGCATCTGGATAGGTTTCAGAGTAGCCTTATTAAAGGTAATGTCCTTTGCCAGCAACAGTGAAGGTTCTCCATCACGGATAGCTACCGCCTTCAAGGCAACTGTAGAATTGATCTTCAAGGTATCAGAATACAACTGAGAATTTACAGTAGGTTCTGTTCCGTCAAGAGTATAGTAAATAGGTGCATTGTCAACCGTACTCAGCACCACCTTCATCACACCTTCATTGAAGTCGGGAAGATACAAGGCAGATACACCCAGCACGTGCTTAGCATAATTGTAATGCTGCTGTTTGTACACCTGAATCAGCTGCGGAAGACGTTTCAGGAAACTTACGTAGTCTTTCTTTTCCGGCATGGTCCACTGTACCTCTGAGAGGGCAGCCATACGCGGCAATTCCATGTATTCTACGTGGCTGAAAGTAGGAATGTATTCTGTCCACAAGTTAGCCTGTACACCGATGATATAAGATGCCTCTTCCGGAGTAAGCGATGACGGAATCGGCTCATAGCTATACACTCTTTCTACCGGCAGACATCCTCCGATAGCCAACGGTTCAGACTCGATTTCCGCAGTCTGGTAATAGTCGAAATAAAGGTAAGAGTTAGGAGTCATAATGGCCTGATGTTTCTGGCGGGCAGCTTCGATACCTCCTACTTCACCACGCCATGACATCACGGTAGCATTCGGTGCCAGTCCGCCTTCCAGGATTTCATCCCATCCGATGATCTGACGTCCCTTGCTGTTCAGGAAGTTTTCTGCGTAGTTAATGATATAGCTCTGCAAACGCTGTTCCTTTGTATGCTTAGCATCCGATTTCAGTCCCAGTTCCTTGATCTTAGCCTGGCATTTCGGACAAGAAGCCCAACGGACCTTCGGACATTCGTCTCCACCTACATGAATATACTTTGAAGGGAAGATTTCAGTCACTTCTTCCAGCACATCAGTAATGAACTGAAGGGTCTTCTCATTACCGGCACACAATACGTCTTCAGAAACTCCCCAACGCTGCCACAACTGGTAAGGACCACCAGTACATCCCAGTTCCGGATAAGCAGTCAGCGCAGCCAGCATATGGCCCGGCAGGTCGATTTCAGGAATAACGGTAATGTGACGTTCCTGTGCATAAGCCACAATGTCTTTCATCTCTTCCTGAGTGTAGAAGCCACCGTGAGGAATGCTGTCGGAAGAATTCCAGTCTTTTCCAATCACTGTACCCGGACGTACCGAACCCACTTCAGTCAGTTTGGGGTACTTCTTGATTTCCACACGCCATCCCTGGTCATCGGTCAGGTGCCAGTGGAAACGGTTGATGTTATGCAGGGCAAGCATATCGATGAATCGCTTCACCGAATCAGCCGGAAAGAAATGCCGGGATACATCGAAATGAGCTCCACGATAAGCAAAACGAGGATAATCGTTGATGGTTACTGCCGGGAATGTCAGTTTGTCACCGGCTTCAGCTTCAGCAATGGACTTACGCAATGTCTGTACGCCATAGAATACACCGGCTTCCGAAGCACCGGTCAGAGTAATCAGGTCAGGATTCACCTGCAGTGAGTAAGCTTCCTCGTTGTCGGATGCCAGCGCCAGTGTCAGCACAATGGCATTTTTAGATGCAGGTTCATCAGTCACTTTCAGTTTTACCCCTGTCTGGGCATTGATATATTCTGCCAGGAACTCAGCATTGCGTTTCATGGCTTCATTCCCTTTCGGGTACGTAATCACCGTATTTCCATTCAACTGGAATTCGCCGGAAGCAGCCGGAAGAATCTCCTGAGGAGGAGGTATCACTTCATAGTCAGCTTGTTTTACCACAGCGGAAGAACACGAGGCCAACCCTCCACAGACCAATAGTGAGAAGAAAAGATGTTGGATTTTCATCGTTAATAAATTTAGATTAAACTTGAATATAGGTTTATGAAATTTCAATTTTACGCAAATATAAGTAAAATATTTAATAAAAGCAGGCTCATAAAACGAAAAGACCATACCCACAAAAAAACGGCTGCCAATATTGCGATTGACAGCCGTTTTCATTCATACTATTTTATCAGATCAAGCCTGTGCTTTTTCTGTATCTTTCATTGTATGTCCCATTGTAAGGTAAGCCACAGGAGCAGCTACGAACAATGAAGAGAGAGTTCCGATTACGACACCCAGAATCATTGCGAAGGCAAAGCTACGGATACTGTCACCACCCAGGAACAGGATACAGAGCAACACGATCAATGTACTTAAAGAAGTATTGATGGTACGTGCCAAAGTCGTATTCAATGAGTCGTTGAACAGTTTTGCACGGTCGCGTTTCGGATACAGGTGGAAGAATTCACGTACACGGTCGAAGATTACCACCTTATCATTGATAGAATAACCGATAGCGGTCAGGATAGCACCAATGAAAGTCTGGTCGATTTCGAGTGAGAACGGCAGAATTCCATACCAGATAGAGTACATACCGATAATCAGTACAGTATCGACTACCAGCGCTACAGTTGCACCCACACTATAAGCAATGTTACGGAAACGCAACAGGATGTACAAACCAATCACAATCACAGCCAGCAGGACAGACCAGATAGCTGAAGTCTTGATATCGTCAGCGATACTAGGACCTACTTTCTGAGAACTGATGATAGAACCACCGGCGCGGTTATCACGGTCGATGAAGATTTCGAGTGTAGTACCTTCACCCAGCAAGTTACCTTCTTTCAATGCGTTGTACAGGAATTCCTCGATTTCCGCATCGATTGTCGGTGAATCTTCTTCAATACGATAGTTGGTAGTCACACGGATAGTCTTGCCGTCGGTACCCAAGGCAATAGCCTGTACGTTAGCATCACCCACTTTCGGCTGAAGCAGATTGCGGACAGTTTCCGGCTGAACAACCTGTTCGAACTGAACCACAAAGTTACGTCCACCGGTGAAGTCGATACTCTGTGCCAGACCACGGACAAAGAATGAGATGATACATACAACGATTACGGCTCCCCAAATAACGAATGCACGTTTGGTAACACCCATAAAGTTGTAATGAACATTCTGCATCAGATTCTTAGATACACCGGTAGTGAAAGTCAGGTGCAACCATTTTTCCTTACCCATATAGTGTTCGTAAACCAGACGAGTCAAGAACACGGCTGTAAAGAATGAACACAAGATACCGATGATCAATGTAGTGGCAAAACCACGGATCGGACCAGTACCGAAGTTAAACAGGATAATACCTGTCAGGATAGAAGTCAAGTTAGAGTCGAAGATTGCAGAGAATGCATTTGAGTAACCTTCAGACAACGCCTGCTTGGTTCCCTTTCCGGCTCTCAGTTCTTCCTTCGTACGTTCATAAATCAATACGTTCGCATCCACGGCCATACCCAGTGACAATACCATACCGGCGATACCGGACATTGTCAAAGCTGCCTGGAAAGACGAAAGAATACCCAGTGTAAAGAAGAAGTTGACGAACAATGCGAGATTGGCAACCATACCCGGGATCAATCCGTACATTGCACACATATAAATCATCAATACAACCAAAGCTACCACGAATGAGATGATACCCTGGTTAATTGATTCCTGACCCAGTGACGGTCCGACGATGTCTTCCTGAACGATGCGTGCAGGAGCCGGCATCTTACCAGACTTCAACACATTGGCCAAGTCCTTAGTCTGTTCCGGAGTAAAGCTACCTGAGATTTCAGAGTTACCACCGGTGATTTCACCGTTTACACGAGGTGCACTGTATACAAAACCGTCCAATGCGATAGCGATAGAACGGCCGACGTTCTGTTTAGTCAAAGCAGCCCAGCGACGAGCACCTTCTGTATTCATTGACATGCTTACAGCAGGCTTGTGGAACTGGTCGTAAGTATCTCTGGCATCTGTTACTACATCACCTTCCAGCGGAGCACGTCCGTTGCGTTCAGTAGACTTGATTGCATACAATTCGAAGATACGTCCTGACTTATCCCATTCAGAAGCAGCAACGCCCCACATCAGTTTCAGGTCGCGCGGCATGATGTCCTTGATTTCCTTCATGCTCAGGATACGGTTCACCTCAGCAGTATCCTTGTAATCTGCATAAGCTACTACAGGACCTACTTTGTTCGGGTTCAACTGCAGAACAGACAGCAACGGATGTTCTTTCTTCACACGTTCCATATCGGCAGCTGAAGTTGAAGAAGCAGTTTCTCCCTTCAACGCAGCAGTCAAGCTGTCTTTTGCAGATACTGCATTTGCTTCTGCCACCACCTTGGCAGCTGCTGTGTCGGCAGCTACAGTATCAGTAGAAGCCACAGCCATCAGGTCGCGTGCACGAGCATCAGCGGAATTCAATACTGGAGTAATTTCACCGGCTTCGAAAGTTTCCCAGAATTCCAGGTTAGCAGAACCCTGAAGAAGTTTTCTTACACGTTCCGGTTCCTTGATACCCGGAAGTTCCACCATGATACGTCCCATCTTGCCTTCCAATGTCTGGATGTTAGGCTGAGCCACACCAAAGCGGTCGATACGAGTACGCAATACATTATATGAATTGTCTACAGCGGCTTTTACCTCAGCACGCAATACGGCTTCCACTTCCGCATCAGTACTGCGGGTGTTAACCTTATCCTTCAACTGCTGAGTGGCAAAAAGTTCTGCCAGGCTGCCGTTAGGAGCCAATTTCTTATACTCACGAACAAACAGGGTAATGAAATCTTCCTGACTGGTAATCTGCAATTTTGCAGCCTCTCCTACCGCCTTGTTAAAAGCTTCATCCGGTTTATTGTCAGCCAAGGCTTTTACCACATCCGGTACAGAAACTTCCAAAATCACGTTCATACCACCCTTCAGGTCAAGACCCAACCCGATTTCCATCTCACGACACTGTTTCAGCGTATAGCTGCCCAGCCAAACCTTTTCATTCTGTATAGAATCAAGATAGTGTGCTGCACCCTTCGGATCCTCAGCCGCCTTGTTCATGTGATAGCGGGTTACAAATGAGAACGAAAGATAGAACACACAGACAAGGGTCAACAATAACGCAAAAACCTTTACGAATCCTTTGTTTTGCATGTTACTTAAATTATTATATTTACTTTTTTAATTTATATACGTTTATTCAAGGTTGCAAATATAGTTTTTTTTTCCTTTACATATGGAAAGCTTCT
>OOCB01001799.1_pt1 | contig 27085 bp, 17 predicted proteins | sample 1671351 | NCBI WGS metagenome assembly OOCB01 (sample SAMN06348148, study PRJEB24527) | human gut metagenome | biome: human gut; feature: ankylosing spondylitis patient; material: feces | host: Homo sapiens | place: China | collected 2015-10 | reverse complement strand
TAAGGGATATCATGAATTAAAAAATTCGTTTTCTGATTCTAAAATAGCTTTAGATTATATTCGTGTAATTCAAAAAATAATAGGTGACGAAAATAGATTTGTTGTTGACTGTTCTAAGCTAGGTTTTTTCCGCGAGTTTGCAGATATAAAAGATAAAGATAAATTGTTGTCTTATGTGCCTGAATCTTTACAAAAATTATATGAATTCGATAAACAAAAAAATGGAGAGCTTGTTGATACATTGGAATGCTTTCTAAATAATAAACAGAGTTTGAAACAAACTTCAAACAAATTATTTGTGCATTATAGAACGGTTTCGTATCGTCTAGAGAAGATTAAAGAAATATCCAGCATGGATTTTGATAATCCTGCAGAAATTTTAGCAGTACGTAATGGATCGATTATATATAGACTAATTGAAACAATGTAGAATCATATCGTTGATATGGTTCTCTTTTTTTATGGTTATAAAATGAAAATGTTCTTGTTTGAACGCTTTTTACAATAAAGTGAAAAAATTCTTACATGTTTTGTGCATTATAATAAATTATATTTAAAGTTATAATAAATAAGCAGTTATAAAAACACAATTTTTTTAATATAAACTAAGACTGTATAGAGTTTAGTTAAAACGAGGTAAAGCAATGAAGCTGAAGAGTTCGACTGATTATGCGATACGAATTGTATGTTATTTAGCAACGCATAACGGGATGATCTCTACTTCTGAGTTATCGAAACAGCTATACATTGCATCTACATATATTCCTAAAGTCGCTAAAAAATTAAAAGACGCAAATATTATAGTAGCTTGTGAAGGTGTAAATGGTGGATATACACTTGCTAAAAGAGCAGAGGATATTTCTTTAAAGGAAATTATTTCTTGTATTGAAGAAACAATGGCTATTAATCGTTGTTTAGAAAGAGATGGATTTTGTTCTAGAAATGCCGTAAATCATTGTAGAGTACACAAGGTCTTGTTGGATGTACAAAACACATTTAATAATAAATTAGAAAATATAAAAGTATCAGATTTGATTCGTCCTGGAAAAGATGAATATTTCGGTCGCTTCTATGTTGTATTAAAAGTCAATCTAAAGAAGAACAGTTATGAGTGTGTATATTCGCACAATCAAGATGTATATGATCAATCTGAGATTATAGATAGTTATGATGAATTTATAAAAAACTATGTAAATTGGTTTGTCTATGAATCGGATCAAGAAAAGATTGAATCCTTCTTATTGTTGAATGAACTAAAGAAAGTGGATTCTTGTATAGAAGAAGATCTTCCATATCGTAGATTGAACAAGGATTCTTATATTTGGATGGAAGCCAAGAAATATGTGGATACTGATAATCATAAGGCGATAATCACATTGCATAATAATAAGATTTTCCAAAATACCATTGTAAGTATGGAGCAGGAATTAAGAAATAAAGAGAAGGTCATGTTGAAGCAATATTGGGACATGGTAACTCTTTTAGTAGCGGTATTAAATCATAATAATGTAGTGGACAAAGAATATCACGATGATATTAGTTTTTATACAGAACAAATGTATCGTCAGCTTCAAAAGGATTATCCAAAATATGGAATTACAGATGAAGATATTGAAATCGTGACTCATTTAGCTCCTATTCATGATATTGGTAAGGTTCGTGTTCCAATTGAAATCTTGAATAAGCCAGGAAAACTAACAAAGGAAGAGATGGATATTGTAAAAAAACATCCTTTGGTTGGTGCTGAAATGACGCAGAGATTTCCAAAAGGATTAACAACAGAAAAATTGAATCAATATAGTTATGAAATCTGTAGACATCATCATGAAAGGTATGATGGTACAGGATATCCTGATGGGTTAAAGGGTGAAGATATTCCTTTGAGTGCGCAAGTCGTAGGTTTAGTAGATGCCTATGATGCTCTTATTAGTGTTCGTCCATATAAGAAAAAGCTAGAACATGACCAAGCCGTACAAATGATTTTGAATGGTGAGTGTGGCAAGTTCTCGGACGAATTGCTTCATTGTTTTAAAAAGGTTTCAAGCCAAAACAATTGGATAAAAAGAAGTGAGAGGGAAGCTGTATGAGAAGGATAAGAAAGTTAACATCCAATTTTCTTGTATGCATTCTTTGTATGACTACCTTTATAACACAGATTCATATGGTGAGTGCAGAAGAAACACAAGATACTCCTACAGAAGAGGTTGTACAAGAAACAACTCCAGAAACAAGTGAAGTACGGGAAGTGCAGGATGTTCCACAAACAACAGAGAATTTGGATGAATATTATAAAGATGGAAAAATTCTTATTTACAATTATGAGCAGTTGAAACAAATAGGTTCAGATGCCTTTGTCTATACAAAAGATAAAGAAGGGAATATTGGAACTGGAGACATTGTAGTAAATGAAGGAACTCAGCTTACTTATGGTAAGGATGCTCAGTATCTATTGATGAATGAAATCAAAATGGATACAAAATCAATTTGGAATGTAAAGAATGACTTTACAGGAAAGATAGAGGGAGAAGCAATCAAAGAGGATGAAACTCCTACTTTATACGATACGAAAACAGATACAATCTATATTTATAATCCGTATCAATTAATGGTTCTAGAACAAGAAGATTCAGATAAAGAACCTGTAATGTCATTGGATTATGATGCACCGCAGTTTGGTATGGGACAAATGATCTATCCAAATGGAGAAGACAAAGATTATTTAACTTACAGTAAAGATCATAATTATGTCATTTCAAAGAACTTCAGTTCAGATAAGCCTGAATTAGTTGCAGATCAATTGACAGAAAAAGCAACAAATGGAGTTCAGTGGCTAGATGGTGAAAAACCTGATGGTCGAACTAAACCAGGACAATTATACGTAGATGTTAATGGAAAAAAATACATATTGATTGGTAATGAATCACAATTAAGAGCTATTGGAAGTAATAAAAATGTAACTCCTAGATTGTATGTGCATTATAGTCAAGGACTAGTAAGTGGACTGCTTGGTGGTAAGCCATTTTATACACCGTATTATCCTGGGGATGCGGACCTAGGATTAGATGCCGTAGCTAAAGAAGGCGCAACTACACATACTGAATTATTTCAAAAAGTAAATGATACGGTTAAAGGTGAAAATTCATATTTATATTATAAAGATAATGGCAAATTTAAATTGGCAGATATTAATTTAAAAAGCGATGATGTAGTTACAGGTTTGCTGAAAGGTGTAGCTGGATTGTTGGGAACATTGCTTGGAAGTCTTACTGTCGGAACCGGTAGTTTATGTGGGGTTAACGACCAGGGGATACCTGACAATAAAACAGCGAGTCTGACGAAGTTAAAGCAAGAATATGGTGATCTTAAATATGCATCCAATGCTAATTATATTATATTTCGAGATATTGACTTATCAAAAGATGGGGCGAATTCAAATAAGGAAGATGATCTATGGACACCTCTTAGTGTGTCTGGAGATATTATCGGTGCTAAATTATCTGAAGGCCAAACAACACTTACGGATGGTAATTCTATTTTAGCAACTGGAAAACCTGTGATTTCTAACATCAATGTAAATCAAACAGATGAAATGGATAGCACCAAGTATATGGGGGTTGGTTTTTTTGGAACAATCACAAATGAAATCAATGTAAAGAATGTTGGTGTTAGTGCAGGAACGGTTAAAGTATCCAATATTGAATTAAAGAATGTTGATGTAAAAAATAACACAAATAAGCACAAAAATACAGAGACTTTGCTTAATGCATTGACGACTGGACTAGGTTGGCTTGTAGGAGGTGTTGTAGATATCCTTGTGGGTATTTTGACAATTGGACAGGTAAATCTTAGCCTAAAAGATATTTTGTCATCATTATTAAATGCCAGGGCAAAGGATCCGACACTTTATGCGACAGGAACTTTTGCAGGACGACTGGTAGGAGATGTTGTTGTTGAAAACTGTGATGTGACAGGGAAAGTCAGTGTTTCGAATATTAATGATCGAACGGGTGGCTTTGTCGGCTACACAGAAGGTGTTACTGAATATGAAGGATTATCCAAAGCTTTAGGATTAACCGTAGATGTATTGTCTTCATTATTGAATGCGATTCCTGGACTTGGTCTTGGGGACTTGATTACAATTCTTTTGGAAAACGCATTACCAGTTGGAAATTTAATTCCAACTGGATATAAAAATGTCAGTATAACAAATTGTCACGTAGTTGGTTTAGTTGGAACAATTGGAACTTCTGATAAAGATTATGCAGGTGGTTTCATAGGACAACAGGTTGGAACTAAAATTTTCGACTGTGCAGTACAAAATAGTGCTTATACAGTAAATGCAAAAGAATATGGTGGAGGTTTTGCAGGAATCAGTAGAGATGCGGAGATTCGAGGGTTATTAAGCGATGTAGGTGTTGAATTGATTCGTGTAATGCAGCCACAAAGTTTGTTGTTAAACTGTAATCTAACTGAATGTAATGTCACAATATCTGGTGAAAATTATCAGGGTGGTATTGTAGGTGCTCAGACAAATAGTTATGCAGTTAACTGTGGAGCAACTGGAAGTATTTCGGTTAAAGCTAGTGGAAGCTATGCGGGTGGTTTTAGTGGTATCTCAACTGTAGGATGGGTTACAAATTTAGGGAATAAAGAAGTTAAAGATGCAAGTCTTTTAACCACAGTGAATAAATTGTTAACAGGACTTTTATCTGCCCCTAAAGATGATCCAGATTATGATAATAAGCAAGCACAAGCAGGAATGCTTCTTTCCCTTGCAGGTATTGCACCATCCGCAATCCTTGGATGTAACTTGAATTGTACATCAATTACTGTATCAGCTGATAAAAATTATGTTGGTGGTATTCTTGGTGGAGGCGATGGAGTTTATCTTGCTGAATCAAGTGCGGAATATTTAAATAAATTATCATATTGGAAATATGGAGCATTGGGAACAGGAAGTATTTCACAAAGAGATAATGTAATAACTGGATTACAATCTGTTAATGCTGGTGGAAATAGAGCTGGTGGTGTTGCAGGAAGTGTTACAACCGCAAACGTAACTGGTTTATTAAATAATACTTTGGGTGTTGGTAATTTCCTTGGATTTACTGTTCATAATGTAAAAGTTACAGGTTTAGATTATACGGTAAGTGCAAATAACTATGCAGGTGGAGCCATTGGTGAAGCTGTAGGTGGAGATGTACAAAATGTAATTTTGGAACAATTGAAATCTGTTACTGCAAAGAATAGAGTTGGCGGCTTTATCGGTTGTGCAGGTCCGGGAGATCTGGCAGGTGGAAACGGACTGACTTTGAATTTGTTAGGGCTAAACAACTTGCTGAAAGTAGAAAATTTACTTTCTGTTGCAGAAGGTGTGAGAGTTAAAATAACGAATGCGCATGTTAATGGTATAGCTGATGGTTTAACAGTCAATGCAACTGGATCAAACGAAAGTGGAGAAGTAGTTGATTATACTGCGGGTGGTTTTATTGGTAAATGTAACAGTTGTGAAATCAATTCTTCAGATGTTACAAATTTAAAAGAAGTTAGCGCAAATGATACAGATGGTATTGCAGGAGGATTTGTAGGTTCTTCACAAACAGGTGGTCTTGCGAATGTAGCGAGTGATGCAGATATCAAGGCATTACTTAATGTTAATGGACTTTTAGGTGCAGTGACATACTTGGTTCCTTCATATACTATGTGTACAGTTAGTTATATCAATAAAGGTGGAGTTAAAGGTGGAGTTTCAGCAGATACAGCAGGTGGATTTGCTGGAAACTTCCAAAGTGGAAAAGTTAATAATCAAGGATTAGGTGATGGTAAGTATTATTCTGTCTATAATCTAGACCATGTAAATGGTCAAACCTATGCAGGAGGCTTTGGTGGAAATGTTTACTCTGGAGCATTAGCTGATTCTGGAAAAGGAATTAGTATACTTGGAGGTATAAAAGGTTTAGATATCAAAGTAGCAGATCTTGTTAACTTGATCAATGCATATGTTCCAACAATAGATTATGCAGGTGTTAAATCAGATGAAGGATTTACGGTTACGGCTAATAAAATCAAATCGGATGATACAAATTCTGGTAGTGCTGGTGGCTTTATTGGCTATGGCAGTGGAGTTCAAGTTAGTCATTGTGATGTAACAAATTTAAAAAATACAAAAGTAAAAGCTCCAGATAATTTAGAGATTGATAAGGCACCTACCTATTTTGATAACAACAGTACATATGCAGTAACAGGAGCTAGATATGCTGGTGGATATATTGGGTATATGAATATTGGTTCTGCTGCTTCGGTTGGAAAAGGCTTGAGTGTTTTAGGTACAGCGATTGGAATTAATGATGTATTAAGTGCATTAAATGTAGTTGTTTCTACAATAGAACATTCTGATGTTACTGGAGGTCCTGGAGGATTTGCCGTAAAAGCCTCAATGGTAAATACAGCTTCAGATGCTTCTGAAGATGATGTATTAGGAGATGCTGGTGGATTTGCAGGTAAGATTTCTGGTGGTCATATTCAGAATTCAAATTCTTATAACTTCTCTTATATCATTGGTCAGATTACGGCTGGTGGTTATGTTGGAGGTATGGAACCTGGTAGTGTAGCTAAAGTTCTAACAGATGCTAGCGTTTTGAAAAAATTCATAAATGTAAGTGAATCCTTAGCAACTTTAGTACAGGATTTTGTTCCAACGATTCGAAACAGTTCTACAACGTGTATTCCTTGTGGTGGTGCAGTTCGCGCGCAGGCAGAATCTACAACGTCAAAACAGCGTGGTATGGCTGGTGGTTATGCTGGTCATAATGAAGGCGGTCATATCTGGGGAAACAATACAAACACATGGAAGGGTCAAAATTACACAGGGCCAACAAGTACTTGTAAGGCTGTTCGTATTCGATCTGTTTATGGAGAAGAGATTGCGGGTGGATATACTGGTTTAATGGAATCTGCGGATACGGCTAGTACAGGAAGCTTATCTTTATTGTGGGGATTAGTAAAAGTAGATAATCTATTAAGTGCTTTAAAAATTATTTATCCAACTGAAGAAAATACGGCTGTTTATGGACCACTTGCTTTAATGGATGTGGATACTTGGAATAAATGGGTTGATTTTGTTGGTGTAAAAGGTGGCTATGGAAGTGACCTTGCACAAAATGGAAAAGTGGATACTCAAGAAAAATTAAATGAAATCCTTGGTAAATATGTATATGGCTACAATGTTGTAGCAGGAAGAAGCAACTATCGAGATGAAACGATTCTTTCAAATGGTGGAGCAGCTGGTGGTTATATTGGTTCCATGCTGACAGGAACTATCACAAATGGGCAGGCTCACGATACTAAGTTAGTTAAAGGGATTCGTTGTGCTGGTGGTTTTGCGGGCGAAATGATCAATGGTGGTGCCGCTAATCTTGGTAGTTTAGACATTTTAGGGTTAACACTAGATCTAGGACAGAGGCTTGGCGTATTAAATGTATTTGTACCAGTAATTAAACAATCTTCTGTAGAAGGCTATCAAAGTGGTCTAATGGTTCAGTCAAATGGAATAAAAGATAAAGATCTAGTTGGATATGCGGGTGGCTATGTTGGAAAACTGATTGGTGGTCAAATCTGGGGAGAAGAAAACTCACGCTGTAAGGTCACAAAGCTTAGACGAGTGGATGGAACAAGCTATGTTGGTGGATTTGTAGGTAGTTCAAGACCGGGGAGCGTCGCTACAGTAGATCCTGTTCGAGGAGAAGGGTTATTCCTAAGTAAGCTTCTACAAAAAATCTTAGATAAACCTACAGATCTCATTAAAGTCTTAAATGCAACGGTCGCAACGATTCAATATGCAGATGTTGAATCATGGAATCCTTGGGGAATCATTATTAATGGTGCTCAATCAACTGGTGAAGCTAATACTTCGTATGCGAAAGCAGCTGGTGGATTTGCGGGAAGTATATCTGGAACAGTTCTAGGTAAGAAAAAAGATGGAGAAAATGCTGGAGTATCTGCGAAGGGTATTCGTTCTGTTATTGGAGGCGAATATGCCGGTGGATGTTTTGGAATTGCGGATGTCGATGCAGGGGTAAAAGTCTCTGATAAAAATGAAACACAATTACTCAAATATTTATTGCAATTAGGAAGAACCGATGTATTAGATGCATTCCGTACATATGTCTATTATGGAAATGTGAGTGGAAGTGAAGATGCTGGATTAAGTGTTCAAGCACATGAAGCTAATAAATATGGACAAAATGATGCAGTTACGTATAGTGGTGCTGCTGGAGGATTTGGCGGTGCCTTACTGAATAGTTCAGTTAAGAATTGTACTGTAACAAATTTATCAAATGTAGTTGGTTTAAACAGTACTGGAGGATTTGTAGGATATTCTGGCAAGAGTGGAGTTGTTGACTTAAATAAAGTCGATGTTTTAGGAGACAATAAATGGCAATTACTAGGTGGAGCTGCTGGAGTATTAGATATATTTGGTTCGCATATTGATAATAGTACAGTGTCTGGAGTCAATGGTGGTTATACAGTACAAAGTACAAATGGTGATGAGCCTATCGCTGGAGGATTCATTGGTTATGCAAATCTAGCAAGAATGTCTAAGTGTACAGCAGGATCAGAAGATGCATCTTTTAGTTTAAAACAAGTTACATCAAGTAAAATTGCTGGTGGTTTTGTTGGAAAAACAAGTTATGAATATTTGGGAAATATAGATTTAGATTCAACCTTAGTTAATGCATTGCTTACAATAATAAATCAGTTAGTAAAAGCTTTATATTTGGATGAACTTCAGGCTGCCAATTTATTAAATATTAATTTGGGAATTATACAAATCAAGGCAGCATATGAAGGTGATTTGTTAAGTGTTAATTTGTTTGGTTTAAAGATTTCTGTAGGATTGTCAAAAAAATCTGAAACAAATAAGCAAGAGACAGATTTGGCTATTATTAAAATTGGAGATTCTGAAATCAAACTACCTTGTGATTCAAATGGAATCAAAGAAGACAATGACACAAAATCAAATATCAGTATTAGCTTAATCAAAGCGAATCGTACAAAGATTACATATAGTAATGTGTATGGAATTAGTACTGGATATGATGTATATGCAGGTGGAGCTGATAATGATAAAGATGGTAGTAATGTAGACGGTATGAGTGGAGGCTTTGTTGGATTCAATAACGAAGGTTTACTTCAAAATAATAATATGTATCTATGTGACGTTGTTCGTGGTAAATCTAGTTTAGTTGGACCATTTAGTGGTCAGAGTAGCTTAAATTCTTCATACTCTTTTAATACACAAGAAAAGGTTGAAGGAGAAAGTAACAACTATCGTATCTATAGAAAATTAGAGAAAAAATTAGATGAGATTATTAAGAATACGAAAAAATTAAATATGGAGTATTCAAAAGACGATTCAACAGGCTGGGACATCTATACATTAGGACATATGAATCCAGTTAAGAGTTATGATACTTTACAAAATGCTCAGATTACGGATTCAAATGGATCGGCTAAGGTCGACTTAAATGCATATAAGTCGGATGCAAAAGCTGTATTGATGTCAGATACAAAAACAGATTTAAATACAGGAGAGAGTGACACACCTGAACCTTCAGAGTCACAGGATCCTTGTGATGAGTATATTAAATTAACAATCAATAAGGTCTGGAAAGACTTGAATAACTTTAGCAAGTTAAGACCAAATAATATTACGGTAACAATTTCTCGTACTTGGACAGATGCAGATAACAAAGAACAAACTGAGATCGTTCCAAATTATGAGAGTTACAAAATAGATGGTGACATCAGCAAATCAACATGGAAGAAAGTAATTGAAGGATTACCAGCTTATATAAAAGATGGTGATAAGATTTGTTATTACACATACTCCGTTACAGAAGCGAAGATAGATGGTTATACAACAACGATGGACACATCAAACGATGGATTTACATTCACGATAACCAACAAACACTTCCTAGGATTGCCTGATACAGGTGGTAACGGAAGATACTTAATTTATTTGATAGGTCTTCTGCTTTTAGCGATTTATCTTGTTACGGGTAAAAAAAGAAACAAGAAAAATCCGCTTGCAGAAAAGCTATAGAAATTCGATTCAGAGAAAAGGAGAATATGGGAAATGAAAAGAATTAAAAAATTTGCGGCAGCCTTGCTGACAGCCATCATGATGATGACTATGACAGTTACAGCATTCGCTGCAGAATCAAATGGAACTCTTACAGTTAATGTAAAAGGAGGTCAGACTTTAGCAAACCAAACCGTAAATGTCTATAAGTTATTTGATATGACAGTTAGTGGTTCAGGGGAAAGCTTAAACTATGGCTATAAGGTAAATGAAACTTACAAATCTATTTTAGATAAGGTGTTAGGAGCGGAAGTCACTGATAAATCAGATCAGGGATATTATGAGGCAGTACAGAAAGCAACTAGTGATGGAAAAAATGGAAATAACACTCAAAAATTTGCAAATGATTTTACAAAAGAATTATTAAATTATAACAAAAGCAATACGTCTGCAAAAATTGAAGCAACAGTTACTGAAACATTTGATAAAGCTTCAACTGAAACAAGTACTACTTTTGACGGCTTGGCTTATGGTTACTATTTAGTTTGTCAGACAGGTACAAAAGCTATCCAGTCTTCTTTAGTTGCATTAACTGAGCCTACAGCAACTGTAAATTTAAAAAGTGAAGCACCAAAAATTGAGAAAAAAGCGGATAAAGCAACTATATTTGTTGGGGAAACTGTTACATATACAGTTACAGGACAAGTTCCTGATACAACAGGTTATGATAACTACATTTACAAGATTCACGATACATTAACAAGTGGACTTGATTTTGTGACAAATACAGAAGGAACTAAGGTTAAAGTTACTGTTAAAATTGGTGATACAACTGTAGATGTAAATGAAGCAGATTTTGTTAATGCAACAGGTGAAGTTGTAACAACCCCAACAAGAACTATGGTTCTTGATTTATCTGGAAAAGTACGAGCAGCTACTACTGGACAAACAATTGTAGTTACTTATCAAGCTAAGGTAAATAAAGATGCTGTTGTTGAAACAAAGAACAGTGCAACATTGGAATACAGTAATAATCCAGGTACTAATGAAACTGGAACAACTAAACCAAGTGAAGTAGTAACACCAACTTATCCTTTAGATATTAATAAAATTAATGCAAAAGATAAAAAAATGTTAGCAGGTACACACTTTACTTTATATGGATCAACTAGTGAAGGAACAATCGATAGAACTAAAGCTATTAAAGTAACAAAAGATGGTGAAGGTAAATATACTTATGCATCTGATCAAAATGCAACAGAAAATACTACTACTGACATGGTAACAGTTGCGGATAAGATTGATGGAAAAGGAAACTTACATATTAATGGTCTTGCTGCTGGTACTTATTATTTAGAAGAAACGAAAGCACCAGATGGATTCAATAAATTAGCTAATCCAATTAAGATTACAATTGCTAAGAGTGAAGATACAGATGTAAATAACTGGACTATTTCTAAGGATGGTAATGAAGAAACAGATAAGATTATTGATATCGAAAACAGTACAGGATCACTACTACCATCAACAGGTGGAGCAGGTGTTATCGTGTTTGCAGGTGTAGCTATTCTATTAGTGTTTGGAGTTGTTGTAAGCTTCATTCGTGATAAAAGAAAAGCTTGTTAATTAATGGGGTGCGGTTGTCGTTTAGATGACCGCGATTCCCATATAACGATAGGGGGAATGCAATAATGAGTAATAAGAAAAGAAAAATGACTATAAAGGATATAATTCGATTGCTTGTGCTTGTCGTTGCATTCGCCGTGTTGTTATATCCTACAGTTAGTAGTTATGTAAATGAAAAGAATGGTTCTAAGGTTGTATCGAATTATGATGCAGAAAGCGTTCGCTTGAGTAATGCAGAAAAAGAAAAGATGCTTGAAGATGCTCGTGCATACAATAAGGAAATGCTGAGTAATATTGATTTGATTGATCCTTTTTCTCAAGGGGAAACAAGTGTTGATGCTCGATATGAAAGCTTATTAAATGTAGATGGTTCAGGTATGATGGGATATATTCGTATTCCTAAGATAAAAGTAGAGATTCCTATCTATCACGGTACATCTGAATCTGTATTGCAGGCTGGTGTTGGTCATTTCTGGGGAACTTCTCTTCCTGTTGGTGGCAAAAGTACACATACGGTATTAACTGGACATAGGGGATTGCCTACAAAAACATTGTTTACCAATATGGATAAACTTGTTGAAGGAGATGTGTTCTACATCAAAGTCTTAGATGAGACATTGGCATATAAAGTGGATCAAATACTTACTGTATTACCAGAAGAAACAGAAGCATTATCCATTGTTCCTGGACAAGATTATGCGACATTAGTAACATGTACTCCATACGCAATCAATACGCATAGACTCTTGGTTAGAGGTCATCGTATTCCGTATAAGGAAGCTGTAAAGATTGAGAAAAACACTAGTACAGGTATAGAACTATCATTTACTACAAAGGTATTGATTGTAACACTTGGAATTATTTTTATAGGACTTGTTATAGCCATGCTATATAGTTTGTATGATAAGAGAAGGAGGAAGAAAAAGTGATTAAACAATTAAAAACATATTCGCTCTTTCTACTCCTTATTAGCATATTGTTTGTTTCTCTTATTCAAGTTCATGCGGACAGTAGAACGGGAAGTATTGATATTGACTATAAAGGAAGAACAGATAGTCAGGAAGAGATTATCTTGTCTGGAGCTAAGTTTGAAATCATCCCCATTCAATATGTAGAGAATGAAAAATGGGTATGGCAATCTTCATTTGTGGATTGTGGTGTTTCACTTCATGATACAAGTGCTGAAGCTAGAAATAAACAGGCTAAACAATTATTGGAATATGCTAGAAAAAAAGGTATTTCTGGAAATCAACAGCTTACAGATAGTATGGGGCATACTGTATTTAGTAATTTAAATGAAGGTATGTATTTGATTACACAGATTGGTTCTGTAAAGAATGGAAATGATACGTTTGAATCTGCACCATTTTTAGTAAGTGTTCCATCCGATATAGATGGATATCTCGTATATGATGTAAAGGTGGAACCAAAGGTGACATGGCTTACAAATAATGTGCCTCCATCTGTTCCAGAAAAACCAAGTGAGAAGAATCCTCCAGAAGATACAAATACGGGTGCTCAAGTGAAAAAAACGATTTGGATTGTTCTTGCATTGTGTAGTTTTGGAATGATTGTTATTCTTGGAAGAAGATTAAAAGAAAATAGTAATTGAGAGACCATTGATTGGTCTTTTTAATTTTGGATTGGCGATTAATTGTGTGATGATATATACTTTTTGTAAAAGAAAGTATTAAAAGTTAAGATATAAGCAGTTATTTTATATGAACTGCTTTTATCTTTATGAAAATGCTGTAAGTAAAGGAGTTTTGACTATGAAGAAAGTGCTTTTTATTTGCCATGGGAATATATTCTAATATCAATAAATTGCTTTATATAAAGAATATTAAAAGAAATTAAGAGGATTTGTGCACCTTAAATGCACCTTTTGGATAACTTCATCAACAAATTGAATTAAAGGTTTTTACGTTAAGTAAAATATTAATGTGTTTTGACAGTGCTTTCACTTAAAAGAAATCTTTGACAGCAACATTAAAAAGTGTATAATTATATTAACAGAACTCACCACGCCTCTGACTAATTCATGCGCAACCCGGTGGGACTTTTTTCATTTAGGGGTGTTTTATGTATCAGTATCCAAAACAAATATTAACAATAGGACAACAAGTGCAATCTTACGTAAATGCAGGAATGAAGATTACATCTCGCGAAGAGGTAGAGAAGGCATTAAAATCAATTGGATTTTATCGTTTGAGAGGCTACTCATTTCCTTTATATGATAATGTTACAAAGAAGTATGTTCCTGGAACAAAGTTTGAAGACATTTTGAAATTATATCAATTTGATCAGAAATTATCTGCCTTAGTTTTCTTTATGATTTCTAAAATTGAGGTGGCTTTAAGAGTACGATTAATAGAGGCGTTACTTATATATGGTGAACCTCTTGTTTTGCAAGATTCATCTATTTTTAAAGAGAAAAAATTGTATTGGCAGAATATGTCTATGGTAGCGTCAGAAATTGCTCGTTCTAATGATGTATTTATTAAACATAATTTTGATAATCATGATGGAGAGGTGCCTGTATGGGCGATTGTTGAGGTTCTTTCTTTTGGAACATTATCGAAAATAATTAAAAATTTGAAAACAGGTGTTGGAAGTTCATATTCTATCTTGGCGACTAATTACCAATATAAATCGAAAAAAGGAAATTTGGTAAATCCATCACAAAAAATGCTTACTTCATGGTTACAGAGTGTTTCAATATTGCGTAATATGTGTGCTCATAATTCCAGAATCTATAATCGCACAATACATACGACGCCAGAGATTTTAGACGCAGATAAGGTTACACCACTGCCAGTACATAATGGGTTATATCAAATTTTATTGGCAATGAAGTATTTATGCTCATCTGATGAGGAATGGACAGTATTTGTAGATGATTTCGATAATTTAATTAAAAGTTATAATGGCATAGTCAATCTTGCAGCAATGAATCTTCCATCAGATTGGAAAGTACATTTAACTGTATAAAACAATAAAGATGTTTAACTAAGCTTTTTTCTTAAACGGGTTAGTCATTCGGCGGAATGTTACAATATTAACATTTCGCTATTTTTATATATAGCTTTTTTGCAAATGCATGGTAAATAGAAAAACATGAAACATTGGTGGTATAATAAAATAGCTTGTAGAAAGGCAAGCTATTGAAGAGCTTCATGAGGTGAATAACCATATTTCTATATAAAAATTAAGTTTGCACCAAATAAAATTCAATTTGCACCTTATGTGCACCTTTTGATTAAAAAGATATGAAAAGTTATACAAACTTATAAGAAGTTACAAAAATAAGAGAAAAATAAAATTACCTTTACATAAAGGAAATGTGCTATATATAAAGGAGAATTTGATTATGATAAAAATATTATTTATTTGCCACGGCAACATATGTCGTAGTGTCTCAGCTCAATATATTATGGAAGATTCGGCAAAGAAAAATGGGGTAGAACTATATGTTTCTAGTGCAGCTACAAGTCGTGAAGAAATTGGTAATGATATCTATTCTCCGGCTAAGCGTAAACTAAAAGAAAAGGGGGTTCCATTTTCTAGACATTATGCAAGACAGGCTACAATGAGTGATTATTTGTCGTATGACTATTTGATTTGTATGGATGAAAATAATGTACGAAATCTAAATCGCATGTTTAATAATGATCCAGATCACAAGATCTATAAATTATTATCTAGAGATGTTTCAGATCCTTGGTACACCAATGATTTTGAAACGGCTTATAATGATATTTATGAAGGCTGTAAAGCTTGGTTGGAGAAGTTATCATGAAACAGAATCTACATACACATTCTATCTTTTGTGATGGAAAAGATACGATTGAAGAAATGACTTTAGAAGCTATCTCAAAAGGCTTTGATATTCTAGGATTTTCAGGACATGGATATTTAAGTATAGACGATGGTTCCATGCGAGATACTAAAGGATATATTTCAGAGGTTGAGAGAATTAAATCAAAATATTCTTCATCTATTCAAATTCATTTAGGGATTGAAGAAGATATGTTAGGAAGAATATCTGAAAAAGCTCCATTTGAATATGTGATTGGAAGTAAACATTTTTTAGGTGAGATTGCTGTGGATTATTCAAAGCCTGTATTTGATTCTTTATTTGAATCCTATTCTGGTGACTATAAAAAGATGTGTAAAGATTACTATTCAGACTTATCGAATATGTATGATTGGCAAGAAGTGGATGTCATTGGACACTTGGATTTGATTACCAAATATAATGAGGACGAATCCTATTTTAAATTTAATGATAAAGACTATATGAATATTGTTTGTGACTGTATTGATCGATTGTTGATCAACGATAAGATTTTTGAAGTGAATACCGGAGCTATCGCAAGAGGTTATCGTAAAACACCATATCCATCTAAGAATATATTGGAATATTTATACGCAAAGAATGCACGTATTTGTCTAAACAGTGATTGTCATGATAAGAACTATTTGGATTGTGCTTTTGAATCTAGTTTAGACTTGATTCAATCTTGTGGATTTAAAGAACTGCAGATACTCACAAAAGATGGTTTTGTACCAGTAAAAATTAGATAGAATAAACAGTGAAGGTGTTCTTGTGATAATCAATTAAACCTTCACTTTTCATTTTAGAAAGTTCTTTTGATAAAGCACTTCGTTCTACGTTTAAATAGTCAGCCATCTGTTGACGATCAAACGGAATCTTAAAGGTAGAATTTTGTGTTTCTAGTTTCATAAACGATAAGTAAGACAACACCTTATTACGGATGGTTTTGTTGGAAATATGAAATATGTGTTGTGACAACATTTTGTTCTTATTTGAAAGTATTTGAATCATTTGATCTTTTAATTCTGGAGATTTTTCTAAGGCTTGAACATCTAAAAATTGAATTGTACAATCCTCAACCGCTCTAACATATACATACATAGGTGTTTTGGTTAGGGCATAGCTTTCCGCAAACATTTGATTGGGACCAATATGTGATAATAGGGAAACATTGCCTAAAAAGTCTACAGTTTCTATGACAACACTTCCTTCTTTGACAATGCCAATGGCTTGTGGAATATCTTCCATATGATAAATAATTTCATTTTTCTTGTATTGTTTGAATGTTGAATCCATAAATATTTTCCTTTCGTTGTTTAAACAACATAAATTGATTGTATTATACACTAAAATAAGTTCATAAGAAATGAGGATGATTTTATGTTAAGAAAAATTATACAAATTGATGAAGATAAATGTACAGGATGCGGTATCTGTGTGGATGCCTGTCATGAAGGAGCCATTGGCTTAGTGAATGGAAAAGCGAAATTAATGCGTGATGATTATTGTGACGGACTAGGGGATTGTTTACCAACATGTCCTACAGGTGCTATTTCATTTATTGAAAAAGATACTTTAGCCTATGATGAAGAGGCTGTAAAAAAGAATATGGAAAAGCGCATGCAAGAATCGGGCACCATGCATACAGGATGTCCTGGATCTATGATGCATACACTGAATCCAGTTGTATCAAGTCCATCGATTGATGTATCAAGTCAATTAACATCTTGGCCTATACAAATTAAGCTAGCACCTATCAACGCACCATTCTTTCAACATGCCAAGCTTTTAATAGCTGCGGATTGTACAGCTTATGCCTATGCCAATTTCCATCAGGAATTTATGAAAAATAAAGTGACTCTAATAGGATGTCCAAAACTTGATGGTGTGGATTATTCAGAAAAGCTTTGTGATATTATTCGTATGAATTCGATTGAAAGTGTAACCATTGTTCGTATGGAAGTACCTTGTTGTGGTGGGCTTGAAAATGCGGTTAAGAAAGCTTTGCAGGAAAGTAAAAAGTTCATTCCTTGGCAAGTTGTCACAATTTCAATAGATGGAAAAATTTTAGATTAAACCTTAAAAAAGTGCAGTTAACGTGTCTGATATTGCACTTTTTTTATTTTATGACACGTTAAACGTTGTTTTTTGTCATTTTTGATATGAAAAAAGTATCACCGTAGCGATACTTTAATGATTATTCCTTTGTGATTTCTTTGTAGCTAGCTAGACCATAAGCACTATCTGCAAGTGTACCCGCATTGACAATAGCTTGTTCCATCGCTTTAACGGCCATGATTCCAACTAAATCTTGTTCTGCAGGCACTTTATTGGATGTCATCGCAAAAATAGTATCTCCATCACTTGAAGTGTGGACTGGACGAATACATCTTGCATATCCATTATGGGCCATACTTGCGATTTTATTCATTTGTGCTTTATTTAAATCCGCATTTGTGATGATACAACCAATTGTCGTATTCATACCACAAGAATTGATCATCTTTTCAGCTGCCTTTAAGATTTCATTTTCACTAAACAATCTTGTGTTTGTGTTTCGATCATAGATACCTGCAATTGGTTTGTCTGAATTTGGGTAGAAAATATCTCCACACGCATTGACGGCTACAATAGCTCCTACTTTTAATGGACCTATTTGTAGGGCCGAAAATCCAAGTCCTGCCTTCATCGCATATTGAGGGCCAAAAAATTTACCAACACTAGCCCCTGTTCCTGCACCGACATTTCCTTGTTTTGGATCATTTTTTTCCGCTTCCATACAAGCATCATATCCCATTTTTTTATTTGGATATGCCTTAGAATTACCTACACCACAATCAAATAGACAAGCTTCACATACGATGGGAATATAGATGTTTTTCATGTCAAAACCAATTTCGTGTTCGCTCAAATATTGCATAACACCGCTGCTTGATTCTAAACCAAAGGCACTACCACCTGATAAAGTCACCGCATGAATTTTTTGGACCATGTTTTTTGGATTCAATAAATCTGTTTCACGAGTGGCAGGACCACCACCACGTACATCTACACCAGCTGTAGCTCCTTCTTTACATAAGATGACTGTGCAGCCAGTCGCATTTTCTGTATCTTGTGCACTACCAATTTGAAATCCTTCGATTTCATTGATTTGAATTGTCTTCATTTTTGATCTCCTTTAATTCATATAAATCGTTTCTACGTACCTTCCAATAAGGCATTCTTTTCCTTACTTTATCAATGTCATTTAAATCGATATCTACAACTTTGTATGCTTCTTCTTCACCCAACTCCACTACAATATTGCCAAAACCATCCACAAGCATAGAGTGGCCTCCTGAAGTATAGCTTTTACATGTATACTTAGCTGGGGCAACTCCACATAAAAAGACTTCATTTTCTAAAGCACGAGTTTGGGCAAATAACTTCCAATGCTTCTTTGTGGCCTGCTCATTAAAGGCGGCTGGACAAAATAGAATTTGTGCTCCATTTTGAGCTAAAATTCTAGATACTTCTGGAAAACGAATGTCGTAACATAATAAAATACCGCATTTTTCCCATGGCGTATCGAAACATTGAAGGTGATTTCCTGGTACAAATACATCATTTTCACAATAATCTTGTTTGTTGTGAAATTCAAAAAGATGTGTTTTGTCATACGAACAAACAATGTCACCATCGCTGTTTAATATGTAACAACGATTGTATTTGTTTGTACAAATGGAACCTGCAACGATCCATATTTTATTTGTTCGAGCAGTTTCTTTTAATGCTTCTAAACTTTCATCATGACGCAAATAAGCTGTTTTAAGTGCATCATTATGATAGGGACAGTTCCACATTTCTGGTAGAACTAAAATATCACAGTCTGGAATGTTTTTAAGTTTAGCTATGTTTTGTTGATTATCCATTGAAACAGACATTTGGTACATACAGATTTTCATATAGATTATGATAGGCGAAAAGTGACTACTTTTCAAGGTGTGCAAAGACTAACATGTGTTTATTTACTACTGATTTGAAATCGTTTACAATCAATTTAGGAGGGTTTGTATCATGTATAAAATTATAGAAGTAAAACAAAGTGTATTTGAAGATAATAATAAAGATGCGAATAAATTAAGAGAAGAATGTAAAGATAAAGGTGTGTTCTTATTAAATATTATGTCAAGTCCAGGAGCGGGTAAGACAACAACTCTATCTAGAACGTTAGAAAGATTAAAAGATAGAATGAGAATTGGTATTATGGAAGCGGATATTGATAGTGATGTAGATGCCAAAACAATCAGTGAATATGGCGTACGCACGATTCAACTACACACAGGTGGTATGTGTCATTTAGACGCAGATATGACTCGTCAAGGACTGCGTGAAATGGGTATGGAAGATTTAGATTTGGCAGTACTTGAAAATGTAGGAAATTTGGTTTGTCCAGCTGAATTTGATACGGGATCCACAAAAAATGTGGCTATTTTAAGTGTTCCAGAAGGAGACGACAAACCTTTAAAATATCCATTGATGTTTCAAGTGTGTGATGTGGTTCTAATTAATAAGATGGATGTATTGCCATACTTTGATTTTGATGTAGAGAAATGTAAAGAGAATATTTTGTACCGTAATCCAAATGCGAAAATTTTTGAGGTGTGCGCGAAAACGGGTGAGGGAATTGATGACTGGTGTAATTGGCTTGAAAATGAAGTAAAGGCCTGGAAGGAATAATATGACATATCGAGATAATATTGATAAACTGGCAAGGCGTATCACAGATCGTATTCCGGCTAAAGTAAAAAAATTATCCCAAATGGATCCTGAATATGAGTGTCTAAATGAAATCTTAAATGATGAACAATGTGATTTATGTTTGTGTTTTGAAGTACGTAAACCACTTTCTTTTGAAGAAGTAGTGAAAAAAAGTGGATGGCCAGCTGGTAGAGTGAATCGTGTATTAAATGAAGTATGCGACATTGGAATGATTGAATATAATTGGGAAAATGCGGATCACCACAAACAGTTTGTGCTTCCCCAATTTGTTCCTGGAGCTGCCGAATTTATGGTTATGAACAAAGATCTTGTCGAAGAACATCCAATTGTTGCGGATTTCTTTGAAAAGATGACACGATTACCACTTGAAAAAGTAACGCCAATGGTTCCTCCTGGAGGAGCGGGTATTGGTATGCATGTCATTCCTGTTGAAAAGGCAATTCATGCTAATCAAGAAGCGGTAAGTGTAGAAAAGATTTCGCATTGGTTGAATAAATACGATAAATATGCACTTTCTCCATGTTCATGTAGAAGACAACAACGTGTTAGAGGTGAAGGAACGGGCGATGTAGAAGCCGATGTTTGTATTGCGGTAGGTGATATGGCAGATTATGTAGTACAGACAAACAAGGGTGGACATTATTGTACGTATGAAGAAGTTATTGAGACTTTAGAACGTTGTGAAAGAAAAGGATATGTACATCAGATTACCAATATTGATGGAGAAGATAAAATTTTTGCGATATGTAACTGCGCACATGGTGTCTGTAACGCATTAAGAACAAGTCAATTGTTCAATACGCCAAATATGTCGGCAAGTGCTTATAGGGCGCATGTGGATAGTGAAAAATGTGTTGCGTGTGGAAAGTGTGTGGAAATTTGTCCAGTGGGTGCGGCAAAATTGGGACAAAAATTATGTACAAAAGCAGGTCCAGTTACATATCCTAAACAAGAACTTCCAGATGATGTAAAGTGGGGTCCAGAAAAGTGGAATTGGAACTTTAGAGATACAGCTAAAGTCAATTGTTATGAAACGGGAACATCGCCTTGTAAAAGTGCATGTCCAGCACATCTACCGGTACAAGGCTATATAAAAATGGCTAAAGAAGGTCGCTATATGGATGCGTTAAAATTGATCAAAGACTTTAATCCATTTCCAGCTGTATGTGGAGCTATTTGTAACAGAAGGTGTGAACAACAATGTACACGTGGATTGATTGATGAGCCTTTGGCTATTGATGAAATCAAGAAGTTTATTGCCGAACAAGAACTTCATGAAGATAAACGTTATATTCCTTTATGTGAAAATGTCGAAGGCAAATTCTTCACAAACAAAATGGCCATTATTGGTGCAGGTCCTGCGGGTATGAGTGCAGCTTATTATTTAAGAATGCTGGGCTATCCTGTTACAATATTCGAAAAGGAAGAAAAACCAGGCGGTATGTTAGTCTACGGTATTCCTTCTTTTAGATTAGAAAAGTCTGTGATTGAGGCTGAAATTGAAGTGTTAAAAGCTATGGGCATTGAGTTTAAGTGTGGCATAGAAGTAGGTAAAGATATTTCTTTGGATGATTTAAGAAATGAGGGATATGAAGCATTCTATGTGGCCATTGGTGCTCAAGGATCTAGAAAATTAAATATTCCGGGTGAGGAAAATGAAATGGTTGAATCTGGAATTGATTTCTTGCGTAAGGTGAATAAAACAGAAGATCCAAATCTAATTTCTGGTGATGTGGTTGTCGTTGGTGGCGGAAATGTTGCGATAGATGTAGCTCGTGCTGCTTTAAGAAGTGGAGCTGAAAAGGTACATTTATATTCTTTGGAACAAGAAGCTGAAATGCCGGCAAGCTTTGAGGAAGTATCAGAAGCTAAAGAAGAGGGCATAATTCTTCATTGTGGATGGGGCCCAAAGGAAATTTTAGAAGATTCGATTGTGTTTAAGCAATGTGTAAGTGTAAAGGATGAAACGGCTAGATTTAATCCAAGCTATGATGAAAATGTTTTGGAAACTATACAATGTAGTCATGTATTACTTTCGATTGGACAAAGTATTGTTCCAATTCAAGGATTCGATGTAGAAGTCAATCCAAATGGAACAATCAAAGCGGATGGAACAACACTTCAAACATCTGTTGAAGATGTATTTGCGGGTGGTGACGTGTATACAGGTCCAAAATTTGCGATTGATGCGATTAGCCATGGTAAAGAAGCGGCAGAATCGATGCATCGTTTTGTTCATAAGGGTCATTCTTTGACAATTGGAAGAGACTTACACTTGTTTAATGAATTTGATAAAAATAATGCATTGATTGATATTGATTTTGATCATGCCAAACGTCAGATACCTGGTATTAAAAAGGGTTTGGGTGAAAAATCATTTAGAGATTTACGTTCTACATTTACAGAAGAACAAGTTAAGATTGAAGCCAATCGATGTCTAGGATGTGGTGCAAGTATAGTCGATACAAATAAGTGTATTGGTTGTGGCTTGTGTACGACAAAATGTGAATTTGATGCGATCCACTTAACGCGTGATATCAAAGATGGTGCAAGAATGGTTAAGGCGGAAGATAAGATGAAGGCTATATTGCCATATGCGGCTAAGCGTCAAATTAAGATCATTCGTAATAAGAAGAAATAGTATGCATGAATTAGGGATTGTTGTACATATTTCAAAAACATTAGAAGAACTTGCACAAGAAAATAATATTACAGATATTCGTAGAGTGACTTTACAGATTGGAAAAGTAAGTGGAATTGTTCCTGAGTATTTAGTGGATTGTTGGAAATATTATAGGAAGAAGGTTCCTTTAATTGAAAACTCTTCACTAGAATATGAGTGGATTGAAGCTATTACGATTTGTAATGAATGTGAAAAAACATATGATACGATTCAATATGGAAGAAAATGTCCATATTGTAAGAGTGAACATACAGTTCTTCTTCAAGGTAATGAGTGTCTCATTAAACAGATTGAAGCTGAATAAGCGTCGAAAGGCGCTTTTTTTGTGCAAAAATTTAAAAATTATTCGAAAAAGTATCTTTTTTTTCGTATATGAGTATGTAGGAAATGCCTACTAGAAAGAGGTGCTCATGAGAAGCGCAAATTTATTAAATGATTTCGCCTTTAAATATGTGTTTGGCGAAGATTGTAAAGAGGCTAATGATGCTTTAAAATCATTACTTACAGTGTTTTTAAAACGGAAAGTGAATCATGTAGTTGTAAAGAATTCAGAAATGGTAAAAGACTATACTAAAATGAAAAGTCCTCGGTTGGATCTATTAGTTGAATTTGATGATCAAACGACGGTGGATTTAGAAATGCAGTTAAGACAGACCAAAGATAATTTACTCAATCGATTTAATTATTATTTGGCTAGACTTCATGGTTCACAAGACATGGAAGGAAAAAGTTATAGTCAATTAAAGGAAACTATTGTGATGGTATTCTTTAATTTGATAATTGCTGATGATGATGACATTTGTAGTTTATACACAATGAGAAAATACAGTGGCATTCCTTTAGTGAAAGATGAAAAAGAAGATCGTATGAAGTTAATGACAATAGAAATGCCAAAAGTGGATTTAAATAAACCACTTGAAGACATGAATGAACAGGAGAAAATGATTTATTACTTTTTGAATTGCCATAAAGGATTGGATGATAGTAAAATTAAGGTGATGATAGAAAGTGATGGGATGATTCAAATGTTGGAGAAGCGTGTAGAAACGATATCGGATGATCGTTGGAAGAAAATAATAGAAGATTTTCAAAAGCTGCATGAAAATGAAGAACGAATTGAACTACAGCTTGAACTTGAAGAAGCTCAAAGACAGATGAAAGAAGCTCGTAAAGACAAAGAAGAGGCTCGTAAAGACAAAGAAGAAGCTCATAAAGAGAAAGAAGAAGCAAGAAAGGCTATACTAGAAGCTGATAAGAAAGTGAAACAAATGGTTTGCAAGATGTATGAAGATGGTTTTACTCTTGAACAAATATCTGCGTATTGTTCACTAAATGTGGATGAAATTGAGTTGTTGATAAAATCTTAAAATTTTCTGTTGCATTTAAAAAAATGTTTGTTTATAATAGAGCCATCCTTTGTAGAGGCAATGAAAAGAAGAAGTAGTCGTGGATGCTGCTGATAGTGAGTTCCTGATGGTGGAAATGGAACAGTAAGCACAGGGTGAACGTGTCTTAGAGCTAAGCTTTCGAAGATTGAGGAAGCTTCGGATACTCCCGTTATGAGTTAAGGGCCTGTACTTTTGTGCAGGAAATAAGGTGGTACCGCGATTTTATAGTCGTCCTTGTATATTCAAGGACGGCTTTTTTTATTAGAAAGGAATAGGACAACATGAAAAAAGGATTTAAATTAGTTTCGACATTTTTAGTAAGTTTTATGATTATGATGTCTAGTATTATGCCTGCTTTTGCCGATGAAACAGACACATCAACTACAGGTGATTTATTAGATAAAATTCAAGAAAGAGGAGAATTAGTTGTGGGAACATCTCCAGATTTCCCTCCTAATGAATTTATTGATTCGACAAAAACAGGACAAGCTCAATATGTTGGTTCTGATATTGAATTGGCAAAATATATCGCAAAAAAGATGGGCGTTAAATTAACAATCAAAGCATCAAGTTTCGATACTGTTTTGGCAAACCTTCAAACTGAAGAAATTGACTTGGCTATTACAGGATTAGCCTATACACCAGCACGTGCTCAACAGATGGAAATGTCTATTGGATACAATATGACAGAAGACACGGGTGGACAGGCTGTTATTATTTCTAAAAAAGATGAAGAGAAATATAAAAAATTAACAGATTTAACGGGCTTAAAAGTAGCTGCTCAACAGGGTTCAATCCAGCAACAATATACCGAAGATCAAATTCCAGACGCAAAACTACAATCGATTTCAAGTATTGATGATGGTGTTGCCCTATTAAAGAATGGGACTGTACAAGCCGTTGCATGTTCGGAAGGTACAGCTGATGAATATATTGAAAAGAACTCTGAACTTGCGAAGTTAGATGAATTATTTAATATTGATCAAGATTATGCAGGTAACCGTGTAGGTGCTCCTTTAGGCGAAAAAAGATTGATGAAGGAAGTCAATAAAATCTTAAAGGAAGTTAATAAAAAAGGTTTGTATGAAAAATGGTATAAAGCAGCTAAGAAACAAAGTAGTGAACAATTCACATTGACAGCAACTGGATTCTTTGGAACATGTGTTCAAATTGTACAATATTGTTGGCCACAATTATTAAAAGGTCTAGGAGTTACTTTAGGACTTGCAGCTATAACTGTTATCTTTGGTACAATTATTGGTGGATTATTTGCTCTTGTAAAATTATCAAAGAATAAGATTGTACAAGCAATTGCCGGTGTATATGTAGAATTGATTCGTGGAACACCATTGTTGCTACAATTGTGGTTATTCATTAATATTTTCTCTTATTTGACAAATGGAAAGATGCCAATGATCGTCAGTGTAATCATTGCGCTGATTATTAACTCGAGTGCATATGTCGCTGAAATCATCCGTTCAGGTATTCAGTCAGTGGATAAAGGTCAAAGAGAAGCGGCTAAATCACTTGGTATGTCAAATGTCCATATGATGACTAAAATCATTATTCCTCAAGCTATCAAAAATATCTTGCCTGCATTAGGTAATGAATTCGTTATGATGATCAAGGAAACATCTTTGGCAAGTACATTCTATATTGGTGAATTAATGACTGTTAACAGCGTAATTAAATCCGCTACTTATAAATCCATTGAACCATTAGTAATTGTTGGTTTGATTTACTTTATCGTTACATATTCATTATCAAAATTAATTAAATACATGGAAGGGAAGTTGAGTGTCAGTGACTAAGGAACTAATTGTCGTAAAAGACTTACATAAAAATTTTGGAGATCTTGAAGTATTAAAAGGAATTGATCAAACAATCCATCAAGGAGAAGTTGTTAGTATTATTGGACCTAGTGGTTCAGGAAAATCGACTTTCTTACGTTGTCTAAATTTATTAGAAAAACCAACAAGTGGACAAATCATTTTTGAAGGTGTGGATATAGCAGCCGAAAATGTGGATATTGATACACACCGTAAAAAGATTGGGATGATCTTCCAACACTTTAATGTATTTCCACATTTAACAGTTTTAGAAAATATTACGATTACACCCATCTTAGAACTTAAAACACCAAAGGCAGAAGCTGAAAAAGAAGCGATTGAATTGCTTAAAAAGGTTGGCTTAGAAGATAAGAAAGATGAATATCCAAGAAAATTATCTGGTGGACAAAAACAGCGTCTAGCTATTGTTCGTGCTTTAGCAATGCATCCGGATGTGATTCTATGTGATGAACCAACAAGTGCACTTGATCCAGAAATGGTAAAAGGTGTATTAGAAGTAATCAAAGAATTAGCAAACCAAGGAATGACAATCGTGATTGTAACTCATGAAATGGGCTTTGCCCGCGAAACAAGTGATCGCGTATTATTTATGGATGAAGGTATTATTCAAGAACAAGGTACTCCAGAAGATATTTTTGAACATCCACAAAATCCTAGAACTATTAAATTTTTATCACAAGTATTATAAGCTTGGGCATATGCTCAAGCTTTTCTGTACGACAGGCAGTCGTGCTTATAGTTGATAATCTAAATCAATGATTATCAACTGTTTTATTTTTATGCTTTTGGCTTTAGCCAGTTTGAGCGAGGGATTCGAGCGAAAACAACAAAACCACCTGCTATGCGGGTGGT
>OOCB01001770.1_pt1 | contig 27360 bp, 17 predicted proteins | sample 1671351 | NCBI WGS metagenome assembly OOCB01 (sample SAMN06348148, study PRJEB24527) | human gut metagenome | biome: human gut; feature: ankylosing spondylitis patient; material: feces | host: Homo sapiens | place: China | collected 2015-10 | reverse complement strand
AAAATTCGACATCATTGTCCGATAATTGCAAAAAGTTTCTTGGCTTTCATCCCACGGTTAAAACCGTGGGCTTTCCCGCCCGACTTTTGTAATTACCCAAGTTGCATTACTGCTTTTAAAAGCATCTGAATCATCAGCCAAAATGATATTCTAAAGTTCTTTGCTGCAAGATCAGTTACATTTAAAAATACACTCGTTACGGTTCCTATGAAATCTTTTTCGTTGCCATTATTAACTGGCTCAATTTGATTTGTCTGATCAGCTTGATTAGTTTGACTTGGCAACTTTGCAAGCTCCTCCGTATAAGAGTGTCCACACTTCGTACAGGTATAGATTCTGATTCCTGTGTAAGTTGTGGTCGCCTCTCTTGCTATTTTGCTTTCATAACTATGATCACTGATTTTCGTGCTGCAGGCATCGCAGAGATGATCGTTATTGCTGTCTTCATGACCTAATGCTGGCAGTTCCTTGTAGGTGGTGTACTTGCAGCCGTCGCGCTTACAGATATCATAGGCATCCCAGCCGTTTTCTGTGCAGGTAGCAGCTTTTGCTTCATGATGCTCTAAATCATGATTCAATGCTGGCAGTTCCTTGTAGGTAGTGTAATTACAACCTTCTCGCTTACAAGTATCATAAGCTTCCCAGCCAATTTCTGTGCAGGTAGCTGCCTTCGCTTCATGATGCTCTAAATCATGATCCAGTGCCGCAATCTCCTTATAAGTGCTGTACTTGCAGCCTTCGCGTTTGCAGGTATCATAAGCCTCCCAACCTATTTCTGTGCAGGTCGGTGCTTTCTTTTCTACCTTTTTAAGGTCATGGCCGTTTGCATTTATCTCTACCGGGTTATTGATTTCATTTTTTCCGGCTTCATCTGAAAACAGCTTCGCACAGTTCTTGCACCTCCAGTATGCTTCATGTCCAGTTTCTGTACAGCCGGCCTCTTTCTTTTCTACCTTTTTAAGGTCATGACCGTTTGCATTTATTTTTACTGGGTTATTGATTTCATGTGTTCCGGCTTCATCTGAAAACAGCTTCGCACACTTACTGCACTTCCAGTATGCTTCATATCCAATTCCTGTACAGGTCGGTGCTTTCTTTTCTACCTTTTTAAGGTCATGGCCGTTTGCATTTATCTCTACTGGGTTATTGATTTCATGTGTTCCGGCTTCATCTGAAAACAGCTTTGCACAGTTCTTGCACCTCCAGTATGCTTCATATCCGTTTTTTGTACATGTAGGAGCTTGTGCGGCATGATACAAATTTTCATGCTTCTTAAAGTCTTTTTCACCATATTCCATTCCGCATTCTGTGCAAACTGCCTTCTTAGTACAAGTCGCGGTTCCTCCTGTATGATTGCAACTATATTGGCACACGCTACAAATTCCATTTTCCCACTCATGCGTTTTTTTTACAACTGTCACTACTCCACAATTATTACACTTCTTTTTATGTGTCTGTGCTGTCTGAGTCCATTCCTCTACTCCTGTATGCTTACAAATATATCCACACACGCTACAAATTCCATTTTCCCACTCATGCGTTTCTTCTACAACCGTCACTACTCCACAGTTATTACACTTCTTTTTATGTGTCTCTGCTGTCTGAATCCATTCCTCTGCTTCTGTATGCGTACAAATATATCCGCACACTCTGCATTTTCCATTTTCCCAATCGTGCAAAGCATAGCTATCTTGTGCTTGTGGTTCATCTTTTACAGGACATTCCTCATCTGTACACTGATGCCAATGATACGTATCATTATTCGACCAAGCAGTCCCAGGCAAATGCTCATGAAATTTTACATTATTTAATAATGCATCGTTGCCATTTCCAATATTCTTATTATTCCATTGTTCAGTATTTCCAAGATAAATAACACTTGTAAGACAAAAACAGTCATGAAATGCATTTTTTCCAATACTTATTACATTATTTGGAATTGTTATACTTTTTAGACGAGTACAGCTTTCGAATGCACTTTCTGCAATACTTGTTACACTATTCGAAATCGTTATACTTGCGAGCATACTACATCCACAAAATGCATATTTTTCAATATTTGTTACACTATTTGGAATCGTTATACTTGTTAGACTACTACAGTAATAAAATGCTAGTTCTCCAATACTTGATATACTATTTGGTAACGTTATGCTAGCCAAACTGCTACAGTTATTAAACGCAGCAATTCCAATACTTGATATACTATTCGGCAGCTTTATGCTAGCCAAACTGCTACAGTCAAAAAACGCATACTTTCCAATACTTGTCACACCATCTTCAATCATCACTGATTCTATTTTATCTTTGTTTGCATACCATGGCGAGCCCCTCCTATTCCAATTCGCCATCGCGCCTGTACCGCTTATGGTGAGCACACCTTCATCATCCAGTATCCAGGTCAGGTTATCCCCGTTATTTCCTTCTGCTCCGCAGGTTCCACTATCCACAATATTGCTACTGTATAATACAATACCATTATCCACACAATCAACCATGACATAGATCTCTGGCAAAATTGCTTCTTCTGACAGAATATAGTAGTTGCCATTTTCGTCGGTTTCTGGGATAGTTGGCGTGTATATATAAACTGCACCAGCAGACTCTTCACTGCTGTCAAATTCTGGAAGTGAGCTTTTCTCTGCATCTAATTTCCATGTAATATGTTCGATAGTCCACTCTTCGCCTTCTTGACTATCTTCTGCACCGTTGCCTTCACCTGCGTTGTAGGTAATATGTTCCTCTGCCGCATATACTTCCACCGGTGTAAAGAGACCTTTGATGCTATCTATCAGAGAAGCCACAATACTACTTTCCTCTTCTGTAGTATCAGACTCTAGCTGTTCGGTAGATTCTGTCTCAGATTCTGATACTGTTGTCTCTGGTACTTGTGTTTGAGGTTCTGATGCCGCTGTTGTTTCAGGTACCTCTGTTTCTGTCATCGGTACTTCCGTTTCAGACTCACTTTCCAAAGTTTCGTTTTCTACTTCCGTCTGCGACTCTGATTCTATCTCAGTCTGTGACTCTACTTCCGTCTGCGGCTTAACTTCCGTCTCGGTCCCTGATTCCACCTCTGATTCTGCTTCAGTCTGGGATTCTGCCTCTGTCTGAGATTCCAGAACTTTTGAAGTCGTTTCCTCCTCCGCTTCTGTACTTGGTTCCTCTTCAACTGCTTCTGTACTCGATTCCTCTTCATCTGCTTCTGTACTTGGTTCTTCTTCAACCTGACGAATCACTTTTACCTTTAATGTATCAGGAAAGTTGATTTCGCTTTCTTCTGCACCGATTGACAGCGCTTGATACGCAATCTCTTCGTTCAACTCATCAAATGAAGTAACCATATAAGTTGGCTTCATGTTCTCTGTCTGAACCTCTTCTGCATGCAGCATCATCGGAAGATTGCATGTAGAACCTGCCATAATACATGACATACCAATCGACACCATTTGCTTTATTTTATTCAAACTTCTTTTCTTCATACACAATACCTCTCTTTTTTCCGATTTTTCTTAATACTATTCTTATATCTTTTCGCTTTCTTTTCATCTTCTTTAGTATAATTATAGCACAAACAACTGTACTGCATAACCGCCATTTCGACACAAAAAAGGCGGAACCGCACAGCACTTTTTGCGATTCCGCCAAACTTTTTTCTTTAATTTTTAAGCCTCAAAATCATGAAAACAGGGCTAAATGTCAACCAATACTATTAAAATAATGGTTGAAGGCCATATTTTTCACTTTTAATGGTTTATTTTACTTAGATTGTTTCTTTTGTGTATAAATTCTTATTTTCCTATTATGCCTATTTTTCTTTTCCAAGTTTGGAAAAAGCCTCTCCTATTGATTCGAGTGTCCTTATTAGGCATTTTCTTGGCGTTGCCATGCACACGCGAGTAAACAGCGGACTGTCGTAGTCACTTCCCTCACCTAGGCACACATGTGCTTTTTTAACTAGAAATTCGTTTAACTCGTCACCACTTGAAAAATATGCTGACCAGTCGATCCACAAGATATAGGCGCCTTCGCCGCCGCACACTCTTGCTTTTGGCAGGTGCTTTGCAAAATAGTCGCGAAGCACACACATATTTTCCCAGACATACGCATTTGACGCATCGACCCATGCTTTGCCATCTTTGGTATAAGCAGAAAGTACACACTCATACACACACGGATCGAGACTTCCATAGTGGTCACGAGTCCGCCTGTCCGTAAAGCGCGCGCGAAGCTCATCATCTGCGATTATAATGTTTGCATGGTTTACTCCTGTAAAGCCAAATGATTTTCCCAGTCCTGTCGCGACAATCGCATGTGACTTTGCACCTTTAATATCAAGGTAGCACGGACATGTCAGTCCCTGATAGCAGTTATCTGCAAAAATCTCATCCGAGTAAACAATAACACCGTAGCGATTTGCTAGCTCTGCCAGACGCACCAGATCTTTTTCTTTCCAGATCTGACCAATTGGGTTATGAGGATTGCAAAGCACAAACAGCTTATTATTTGGATTTGCCATAGCTGACTTGATTGCGTCAAAATCCATTTGATAGCTGCCATTTACACTGTCGTATATAAGCGGACATTCCACTGTCTTTTTATTGAGGCGATCAGCCGCCTGACGATAACGATTATAAACAGGTGTTGTCACTATTATACCATCATCAGGATCCGTACATACAAGACGAATCGTGGTTGCAAGCGAATAAATAGTTCCGAGTGTTGTAACGATCCACTCTGGCTTAATTTGTGTTTTTCGGCTCATCTGCATCCATTTTGTTACTGCACTTTTGTAAGCTTCATCCGGCAGTGTAAAACCGTATAGTCCATTCTTTGCAAAACGAATGACTGCCTCCTCGATGACAGGCGCACTTTTAAAATCTGGCTCTGCACCATCCAGACTGATATTTCCTGCTTTGATGACTTCTGGCGGCGTCATCATCAGCTTTAAATTTGCGCCAGAGCGCTCCACAAGTGTTTCAAAATCAAATTCCATTACAAAGCTGCCCTTTCGTACACATATTTTGCGCTTGCCACATCCTCAATAGCAAGACCTAGTGCATCAAAGATGGTAATTTCATCATCAGCTGTTCTGCCTTTTGCTTTGCCTAAAAGCACTTCTCCGATAGATCCAACAATATGATCTTCTTTAATCAACCCTTCTTTAAGCGGAATTAGATATTCGCCGCTCTCGCGCTTTGCTGCCTCTGTCTGATCAGAATACAGACGCGCTGCTGCTACCAGATCAGAAGAGACCTCTCTTGTAGTTGGTGTAAAAGTACCCACTGCATTGATATGAGTGCCCGGCTTTACCATCTCTTTGGTCAAAAGCGGCTCTTTTGACGGTGTTACGGTGCAGATGATATCGGCATCTGCAACTGCCTCTTTGACGCTTGCACATACGGTAACCGGAATCTGATATTTTTCCTGCATTTCATTTGCAAAGCGCTCTGCTGATTGTGGGAACAAATCATACACGGTCACACAAGTGATCTCTCGAATCTCACGAATCGCAGCCAAGTGAGATCTAGCCTGCGCACCTGCTCCAATCAGTGCAAGTGTATGCGCGTCCTTTCTTGCCAGACAATCGGTTGCTGCCGCACTGACAGCACCGGTACGAATCTCTGTGATGCTTCCAGCCTCAATCATGCCTGCAACCGTACTGTGAGCTGACTCAAATAACATTACATAACCGATATGAGACGGATATTTTGTTCCCATATTCGGTGCAAATGCAGAGATTACCTTTGCGCCAAAATAGTCACCTACATATGCTGGCATAAAGCCAAATTTTGCTGTGTTTGGCATCACCGTAATCAAACGTGCTGGCTGAGCATAAGTACCTTCTTCAAGACCAATCAAAGCCTCCTTCATCAGCTCAATACAGTCTTTTGGCTGTAACAGCTTTCTTACCTCTTCCTGCTCGATAATCTTCATATATATTAAAACCTGCCTTTCTGATTTTCCTAACCTTTTTATCAGCCGCTAATTTTCAGTGATTTTACAAGCATCGCAGGGCCAGATACAGTATAACTGTCATACATAACAAGCGGATTAATAACTCGGTCACTTCCGACTTGCTCTACTCTGGCAAACAGCTCTGCCACATTTCCTGTCATCGTCAGTCCTTCCATAATGCCAACCGGCTTTCCTTCCTTAATGCGCACTGCCTTGCATGGGAATGAGAAATCGCCTGATACAACATTTAATGCATGAAACTGGTCATAATTTTCAAACACATACACACCATCATCGCAATCATGAATCATTTGTTCTAAGCTTGCCGTTCCTGACTCGATAGTAAAGTTTTTCGGCATGATTGCCATATCAGTATGAATATTTCCGCTTAAAAGTGTCTTTCGGCCTGCATTTCCTGTAGAACGAACCCCGGCTGCTGCTGCACTTGAAAGATTATGCATCCAGCCCTTTAACACGCCATTTTCAACAAGTGTTAAGTCACGGCTTGGCACACCCTCGCAGTCCATTTTCCATGAAAAGCCACACTGTACGCTGTTCTTTGAATCAGCGCCGCCCTTGTAATCACGTATCGTAATGCAGTCTGAAAAGATCTTTTTGTTTTCCTTTCCAGCAAGTGGTGTCGCACCGCTTCTGGCACGCTTTGCGGTAAACATCTGCCACGCTGTAATCAAAATGTTATTTACTGCCTGTGATGAAAGCACAGCGCGGTACACACCAGGCTCAGCCAAAATTGTCGGCACATCTAAGAATCGGCGATTTGAAAATTCATGAATAAAAGGCTCTGGTGACAGCTCATCAAGCTTGAGTGCACACGCATAGCCCTCATATCCATCTGCCGCTGCCTCTGCCGCAAAGCGACAAACTGAAGCTGTTTCTTCTATATTATTGGTGTTCACAATGCCCATAGTAAGGATTGTCTGAGAAAGATTAAGACGCACTTGACACCCAAAGCTTTCCTCTAACTGTCCGGCAAGTGTTTTTGCCTTATTCTTTAAGGTTTCGATAGAGACAAGTGTTTTTGCCTGCTCATAATTTGAATCCTTTGCCTCATCCATTTCCCAGTAATCTGCTGCCGCCATCGGCTCTGCCTTTTTGGCAGCAGAAGCCTCACTATTTGTAAGTGCCTGTGCAATCACATCACTTGCGTTTGCATCCAGCTTTTGCGTATAAACCATACCTGTCTTTTGACCTGATGCACGCACAAAGAGCTCCGTCTGTTCGCTGCAGCTCATCGGACCAGTCTGTGAACCTGTTATCTCAACAGAAAGCTTTTCCTGCTTTTCTGCCTCGGCCTCAGCTGCCAGACATCCACTAGGAAGAAACTGCATAGCCGCCTTATATGCTTTTAGTTCTCTCATACATTCTTTCATATGTTTGCCTTTCCTCGTTATATGCTCTTTAACTCAAAATCACCCAATCGCCATATGGGAAATGCGCACCATTGGCTGCGGTGTTGTCGTTGGAATCAGACCTGAGCTTGCACCGCAGAAGCCGCCTTTTTCATATTTCATCTTTTTTCCAACGCGATCAATGCGCTTAATCACATCAATTCCATTTCCCGTCAGCATAATGTTTTTTACCTGATGATCACGGTCGATCTGGCCATTTTTAATCCAGAAGCCTTCTTTTACTTCAAGAGAAAACTGCATACCGCCGAAGCCTCCTCCGATGCTCTCAACATACAGGCCATTGTCCACACTGCGCACAATCTCATCCTCATCGTCACTGCCCTCTGCCAGACATGTATTCGTCATTCTTGATACTGGCGCATATGTATAATTTTGTCTTCTTCCGCTTCCTGTACTTTCCATTCCAAGAAGCTTTCCGTAATAGCGGTCACACATGTAAGATTTTAAAACACCATTTTCAATTAAAATATTTCGCTGCATCGGATGACCCTCATCATCAATCGCAGCAGAACCATACTGACCTGGCAGCGTTCCATCATCTACAAGCGTAACCTTATCACTTGCTACCTTTTCTCCGATCTTATCCACAAATGCACTTGAACGGTGGGCAATCGCAATGGCCTCAAGCGAGTGGCCGCAGCTCTCATGCCACAGCGTTCCGCAGCCGCCTGCCGCTAACACAACTGGAACTGTGCATGGTGAAATGCTTCCAGCCGTGCGGATGCGATCGGCTCGCTTTACCATATCCTTTGCAAAACTCGTATAAGAAAGCTCATCATCATAAGCCTCAAAGCCGGAAGCCTTTGTATAATCGTCCCATGTGCCATATGCACTGTCACCATCTGCGACAACTGCCTGCATGCGCATTCTCGTTGTGACACGGCGGTCTGTCGTGTAAAGGCCTTCGGTGTTTGCGATCAGCACGCGCTGATCTGTATCAAAATAGTTTACATTTAATGAACGCACATTGACGCCTGCACTTCTTGCGGCTTTATCTGCCTCCAAAAGCACATTGATTTTGTCCTGATTACTAATCTGTGACGGATACTTCACAACAGGGCAGGGATTATGATATGACTTCTCTGTTAAAACAATTCCAGCGGCAGCTGCTCTAGTTTTTATCTCAAGCATTTCTGCACCCTTTTTAACTAAATCAAGAAGTGCCTCCTTTGTCACCTGATTTGTATAAAGATAGACATTTGAAAGACCTTGAATCAGATAGAGACCTGCTCCGCATATACGAAGACTCTTCACGCCTTGTATCACAGTTTCTATGCAGGGAATGTTCGTCTCCTCTCTATCTTCAAAAAACAACTCGGCAAACTCGATTCCAAGCGCCTTTGCAGACTCTAATACCTGTCTGATCTCGTCCTTTTGAATCATCACTTTCTCCCTTCTTTTATCTTGAAATTTTCGCAGAAATCACTTACACTTGTCTGACAAGGAGGTTTACTTTATGACTACTGCAAAAGATTTATTATCGCTGCCTTCTCTCTCCCACATGAAGCTGATTGGCGGAGCTGCGGGACTGTCTAGGACTGTCACTTGGCCTTACGTGATTTTATGTCCTCCAATCGGTGAATGGGTAAGCGGCGGTGAATTTTTAATTTATTATGGTGCCAATGCTGTTGTTGAAAAGGTGGAGCTTGCTCAGCTAATTCGCGATGCTGCACAAAACGATGCCGCCGGCATTTTATTTCTTGTCGGCCACCATTACATTCTTGAAGAAAATCTTGATGATGAGATCCGACAGCTTGCTGATGAGCTTAAGCTTCCAGTCTTCTCTCATACAAGTCTTGCCTATGTAAACTCCATCACAAAAGACATCATCAATCTGATTCAGGATCGCGAGAAGGATGCTGCAATCGCCAATTCTTTCTGGTACTCACTCTTTTTCCAGAATACAAATGTAGATGATATCGCCACACTAAATCAGGCATTATTTCTGGGATATCTGCCAAGCTATAACTACTGTGTGTACATATTTGAGATGATGAATGCATCTGCTTATTTTCAAAAGCTTGAAGCGATGCACGGACCTTCCTTTACAGAAACATCATCTGAATTTTTCCGTATGCTTGCGACAAAACTTAGCTATATCACGCAAAAAGAAACTGGAAGCACATGGCATGTTGCAAGAAACAGCGCTAACGTATTTGTGCTTCCCATAAATACCAACTCACAGGAGCAATCAGCTGATCGTTTCTTTGAATCACTGACGATACGTATGGAACAGCAATATCCCGGCACAAAATTTTGCGTTGGAAAAGGCAATGTCCGTTCACGTCTTTTTGGCATTCGCGAATCATATATTCAGGCAAAACGAAGCTTGCTTTCATGGAAACTTCTTGGTGACAATCGTCGCCTAATCTCTTACAGTGATCTAGGCTTTTATCAGCTTCTTTTTGAAATTCCAACGGCCTCTGTTATGCGCGAATATACTGCTCGTTTTCTTGATCCGATCCGTGAATATGACAAAGCTCACGATGCCCATCTTTATGAAACGCTGTGCATGTGGCTCGACTGCCGCTGCAATAAGGTACAGACTGCAAATGCACTCTTTCTTCACCGAAATACACTTTTGATGCGCTTAGAAAAGCTTGAAAAGCTGCTTGGTGTATCGCTAGATGATGCCGACATCACCTTCCAGATCCAGGCCGCCGTAAAGATCGAGCGGTTTTTGTCGGAGACGTAACCTACATCTCCTCAGCACGATGACACGCCGTAAAGTGTCCCGGCTCGATCTCGCGAAGCTGCGGTTTTTTCTCTTTACAAAGCTGTGTCGCATATGGACAGCGATTACAGAAATTGCAGCCCTGCGGCAGATTGACCGGGCTTGGCACATCACCCTGAAGAAGTATTCTTTTTCGCTCACGCTCAATTGTCGGATCGGCAATCGGAATAGCAGAAAGAAGTGCCTTCGTGTATGGATGACGGTTTTTAATATAAATATCCTCGCTGTCTGCAATCTCAACAAGTGAACCCAAATACATTACGGCAATGCGGTTTGATATCTGGCGCACCATTGACAGATCGTGTGTGATAAACAAATAAGATAATCCCATCTGCTGCTGAAGACGCTTAAGTAAATTTACGACCTGTGCCTGAATAGAAACATCCAGTGCAGAAATCGGCTCATCACATACGATCAGCTTTGGTTCAAGCGAGAGCGCTCTGGCAATTCCGATACGCTGGCGCTGTCCGCCTGAGAACTCGTGCGGAAACCTGTTTGCATGATCCTTATTTAAGCCGACCATTTTAAGAAGCTCCAATACACGCTCCTCTAATTCTGGTCCCTTATACATCTTGTGGATCTTCATGCCCTCTGCAACAATATCACTTACTACACTAAGAGGATCAAGACAAGCATACGGGTCCTGAAAGATCATCTGCACATTTTTGGTGTACTCTTTCTTTTCCTTTTTGTTGTAGCGCCAGATATCTTGTCCCTCAAACATTACCTGTCCTTCATCTGGGCGATACAATCGCATAATTGTTTTTCCAAGCGTACTTTTTCCACATCCTGACTCACCAACAAGTCCTACTGTCTCGCCCTTATAAATAGTTAGATCTACACCATTTACAGCCTTTAAAATACCCTTTGGCACCTTGAAGGTTGTTTTTACATTTTTCAATTCGAGGATTGGTTCTTTTGTCGTTCCCATCATTCCTCCTCCTTTATGTTCTGTGCTTCAACAGGACTCTTTGGTGCGCCATTTTTCTTGATGCACGCTGGATGATTGAGCCAGCAGGATGCATAATGGTCTGGTTCTGAAAAATCAATACACGGCGGCTGGCTTGTGCGGCATATGTTCATTGCATATTTGCATCTGGCAGCAAACGCACATCCGACAGGCGGTGCCAACAAATCCGGCGGTGTTCCCGGAATTGAATAGAGGTCTTCGCTTACTCTCTTATCAAGACGCGGCACGCTGCTTAAAAGTCCCCATGTGTACGGATGCTTTGGATGATGAAAGATCGTATCGCAGTCGCCATGCTCTACGATTTGACCAGCATACATAACGTAGATTCGGTCTGCCATATTTGCAACAACGCCCATATCATGTGTGATTAAAACAATTGACGTATCAATCTTATCCTTCAAATCATTCATTAGTTCAATGATCTGTGCCTGAATCGTCACATCAAGCGCTGTAGTTGGCTCGTCAGCAAATAATACCTTTGGATTACAGATGAGTGCCATTGCAATCATGATACGCTGGCGCATACCGCCTGAAAGCTGATGCGGATAGCGCTTCATATTTTCCTCTGGTGACGGAAGTGAAATCATCTTTAAGATCTCGACTGCCTTTTTTCTTGCTTCTTCTCTGGAAACCTTGTAGTGCTGCATGTATGGCTCCATGATCTGCTCCCCAACTGTCATTGTCGGATTTAAAAATGTAAATGGATCCTGAAAAATTATTGAGAGCTGATTTCCCTGCAGCTTTCTCATCTGTTTAGGTGTCAAATCAAGCAGATTTTCTTTGTTAAAAAGGACCTCTCCGCCCTTAATACTGCCGTTTTTCTTTGGATTTAATCCGATAACTGTCTGAATTGTAACCGTTTTTCCACAGCCAGACTCACCTACGATTGCAATCGTTTCTTTTTTATTTAAATGCCAGGAAACGCCGCGCACTGCCTGAACGCTTCCCTGAAAGGTCTGAAAGGATACTTTTAAATCCTTTACCTCTAAGATTTTTTCCTTTTCCATGATTCCTCTCATTCTGCCGAAATACAAAAATACTGCGGCTCTGCTCGTTTCACTTTTTCTATGACGAATGCATTATCTATTTACGCACGAAGCTTTGGATCAAGTGCATCTCTAAGTCCGTCTCCAATCAGGTTAAAGCAAAGCATTGTGATGCTAACGCACAGACACGGAATGATAAATTGGTATGGATAATAACGGAAGGTCTCTCCTGCTGCCTTGATTAACTGACCCCAGCTTGGCTGCGGCGGTGTCACGCCAAGTCCGATATAGCTTAAAAATGCTTCGTAGAAAATGACGCTTGGAAGCGACATTGTAATGCTGACTACGCGAATGCCGAGTGTGTTTGGAATCAAACGTCTTGCAATGATCCATCCAGACGATGCACCAAGCGTCTCTGATGCTACTACAAACTCACGAGTCTTTAGCTGTAAAACAAGACCTCTTGTGCTTCTTGCGGCACCCATCCAGCCGGTGATACTCATTGCAATTACAAGCGTTGCAATATTTCCGCTTCCCATTACAACCATCAAAAGAATCATGTAGATTAAGCTTGGAATGCCCATTAACACATCGATTGTGCGCATAATTACTGTATCTGCCCAACCGCCAAGATAACCCGAGATGCCGCCTACTGCCATTCCAATAATCTCTGGAATAAGCGTAGCTAAAATCGCAATAATAAGGGATACTCTTCCTCCTGCCCACACGCGTGTCCAAAGATCACGTCCAAGATTATCTGTTCCAAACCAGTGAACGGCATTTGGTCCCTGATTTGAACAGCTGTAATCATTAGAATAATAATCAAATTTTGTCATCATCGGTCCAAACAGGACAAAAAATATCATGACAGCAATAACCACCAAGCTGATTACAGCTGGCTTATTCTTCTTAAAATTTCTCCATACATCCTTAAAATAGGTTGTCTTTTTCCTTGCAATCTGATCCTGATCAAGTGCTCCCTCTGGAAGTGGAGAAAACGCATCATCTGCAAATGTTACTTCTGCAGCTTGCACTTTTTTTGTTGTATCAGTATTCATCTTTTCTCCTTTACTTTACGCGGATTCGCGGATCGATTAATCCATACAGTACATCAACTATTAGATTCATTGTAACTAGAAATGCACCATAAAATACTGTAAGACCCATGATCAGCGGATAATCAAGATTAGTGACTGAATCGACAAAATATCGTCCCAGTCCAGGAATTAAAAACATGCTCTCTACGACAAATGAACCCATCAAAACACCTGCGATCTGCACACCAAGATTTGGAATGATCGGAACAAGTGAGTTTTTAAACTGATGCTTTAATACAACTCTAATTGGCGAAAGACCTTTCGCTCTTGCCGTCTTTACATAATCCTGTGTTGTTATGGCTAACATGCTCGCTCTCATATTTCTTGTATTTCCTGCAACAGTTCCAAGACCAAGAACAAGTGCCGGAAGGATAATCTGATTTAGTTTTCCCCATCCTGTTACTGGAAGGATGCCAAGCTTTACACCAAAAATCATACGAAGAATCGGGCCTAACACCATACTTGGAAGGGCAATTCCTAAAACTGCCACTACCATCAACAGATAATCTGGCCATTTTCCTCGAAACTGAGCACATAAAATACCAAAGAAAAGACCAACTGCTTCTGCAAAAAGTAATGAAATCAAACCAAGCTTTGCAGACACAGGGAAGGCTTCCTTAATGATATCCACTACTGTTTTTCCTGTCTTTTTGATGGAATAACCAAGATCTCCATGCAGCAAATTGTTCATGTAAGTCAGATATTGCTGCGGTACTGGCTTATCAAGACCATAAAACGCTCTTTGCTTATCCTGCACGGCCACCGGGATCTTATCATTTAAGAATGGATCTCCAGGAATCAGCTTCATTAAAAAGAATGTTGCCGTTGCCAGCACAAAGACTGTCGCGATTGCAATCAATACTTTTTTTCCTATATATTTGAGCATATTTCCTCCTTAAAAATAAGACGCCTCTCTTTGGAGTTTCCACAGATCGGCGTCTTTACTTTTTATTTTATAATGTTGGAAAGCTTTTCCCTCCAACTATACCCACAAATTGCTCCGTTACTGTGCAACTCTCGCAATTCTAAAATTATTCTGCATAATCCAGATAGGTAAAATCAGTCTCAGTTGTGTTATAGAATCCAGTGTAACCACTCTTATACTGGAAACCGCCGTCTGTCCATCCAAGGATCAGATTCAGTGTATTATCACAGAAGAATTTTTCAACCTCGAAGTAGTTTGCCTTTCTATCCTCAATAGTTGGGGAAGCAATTGCCTCATCATACAGCTTATCATATTCCTCATTTGAATAGCCTCTAAGTGCAGACTGCATTGCGCTCGTGTATCCACTTAAAAAGCCAGTCAATGCATCCGGAATCTCAAGAGAATTTCCGCCATACCAGAAATCGTAGTCACCGCTCATTGCATTTGATACCATCACCTGAATTGTCTGAGAGTTGATAGTTGTCTCAATGCCAAGATTTTTCTTTAACATATCCTGAACAGCTGCCAATACATCGATGCTTCCCTGTGACTCATAGCAAAGAAGCTCGAATGTTGGAATCTCATCAGCTGTCTTTCCAAGCTCATCAAGTGCTGCATTTAAGTATTCCTGAGCCTTCTCTACATCTGCGCTTGCCGGCCATCCCTCGTATTCAAACTCCTCGTCAAAGGTACCAGTTACACCTGCCTCTGACGGTGCTGTCAGACGATTTGCTGGCTCATCGCTTGTCATAACAGATGCGCAAAGTGCTGTACGATCGATTGCATAGCTGACTGCCTTTCTAAAGTTTGCATTGCCAAGGAATAATCCTGTTTCCTCTGTCTTTCCTGCATGATTAATGTTCAGGCAGCGATAAGATGTGGTGTACTTGCTGCTCTCAAAGCCTGCATCTGTCAGTGTCTGCTGCTGCATAGCACTTCCAGTCGGAACAAAATCAAGCTCATCTGCAAGCATCATATCTACGCCAGTATCACCTGTTACGTTAAATTTAAAATCCATCTCGTCCATATTGATACTGTCTGCATCCCAGTAGTTCTCATTCTTTACAAGTGTCATTGTAGAATCAGATACCCAGTCTGACACGATGAACGGTCCATTTGTCAAAATTTTATCTGCTGAAGAACCATACTCTGTTCCAAGTGAATCAACGAAGCTCTCCTCAAGCGGTGCAAATAAGCTTGTTGATGTAAATGTACTCTCATACTGCGGATTCTTGAAGGTATACTCGATTGTCAGATCATCTACTGCCTTTATACCAACCTCGTCCCACTCACACTCTCCTGCATAATATTCCTCGCCATTCTCCAGAATATATCCGCTCTCTGCATTATAGTGACCTGCCTCTGGATCCATCAGACGCTTTGCTGCATAAACAAAATCCTCGGAGGTAATCGGTGTCTCTCCATCACTGTAAGTTAAGCCTTCCTTCAGTTTAAATGTCCAGGTCTTTCCATCCTCGCTTGTCTCCCAGCTCTCTGCTGCTCCTCCAATGTACTCACCCTGCTTACTGCGAATCAGGGTATCGCTGATTAAAGTATCAATATATGTTGCCGGATCTACATTTAATTCTGCGTAATCCATAGTAACCGGATCATATGGTGCTCCAATTCTTACACTCTTTACATCTGCCTCGTCTGCCAGTACGGCTGCCGGAAATGATGCTGCTGCCAGCACTGCTGTAAGTCCCATTGCTGCATATTTTCTCATATCTGATTCCTCCATTTCACCATTGTGCTGTTTTGCTTTAATTCATTAAAGTATTTTGACTATAGAAATAGATCGGCAGGGAAATGTTCCTCATTGAACTTTGCTTTCCTTTAAATGCCTCTCTTTCCTCTGTCAATCTTGAATGTAGTTTATCATAAAATCAGTATTGTATCAATGTGCACACTGTACCTATATTAGATATTTTTAGTGTGCACATTGTAAGGTAATATTTTATTTCGTCAGCATTGTTCTGCAGCTTCCTGTCTTTTCCATCTGCACAATGCCCTCTACGCCGCAGCGTACCATGCTCTCTACTGCTTCTTTTGTGTAGAATGCCATGTGCTGTGTCATGATGACATTGCGGAACTGATGGAGATAAAACCAGTTGCGGTTGGAGATGATATCTGTTCTTCTGTCTTCGTGCACAATACCTTCTTCTCCCTCTACAGTATCCATGCCAAGCGCACCAATCTTCTCTGATTCAACGCCATCTACCAATGCATCAATGTCAGTCAGTCCGCCTCTTGCGCAGTTAATTAAAATTACGCCATCTTTCATCTTTGCGATTGTCTCGTGATTAATAATGTGATACGTAGAATCAAACAGCGGCATATGAAGGCTTATGACATCGCATTCCTTATAGATTGTATCCTGATCTACATATGTCGCAAATTTCTCTGCCTCTGGATTTTTATAAACATCATAGGCAAGCAGACGACAGCCAAAGCCTGACAAGTTTTTTAATACTTGAAGTCCGATTCGTCCAGTACCCATGACACCTATTGTAAGTTCGTTCATATCACGACCCTGCAGTCCCTGTAAAGAAAAGTCATTAACCTGACCTCTCCACAGTGCCTGCTTATACTGACGAAGGCACATTAGAATCATCATTACCGTAAAGTCTGCAACACCGTTTGGTGGGTAGGCTGCATTGCAGACTTTAATTCCAAGCTCTTTTGCTGCCACCAAATCAATGTGATTATAACCGATAGTTCTTGTAGAGAGAAAACGCACACCATTCTCGCTGTAGCGACTTAATAAATCCCTGTCAATATTTCCCATGCCAAGCGCTGTAACACCCTCATATCCCTTTACAAGATCGGCATTCTCAAGTGATGGTGTCTCATCTGAAAGCGTAACCTCTACACCACACTGAGCAGAAATCTGCTCAAATGCCTGTTTTTCATCATCTCTCACTCCAAATGCATAAATTTTCATAATTTTTGCCTTTCTTTTACAAGTATTTTTCAAACCACAAAATCATCTCGTGATAATAATGCTTTAATAGTCTTGGGTCAGTTGGCTGCTCGTGACCTGTATGCGGATACGCTACCATCTTAACCGGCAGATCTGGATGCAGATCCTTTATAGCCACATAAAACTGATGCGCTCCCTCAATTGGTGTTCGGTAATCGTCCATTCCATGAAGAATTAAAATTGGCTTGTCCACACGCTCTGCATACGATACAGCTGATTCTTTAAGCTTAGCCACCATGAAATCCTCATAGCTTTTATAGTCTGTACTCTTGCCCTGCATATCAGAATTAGCATACATGATTAATTCATTCGAGATGCTTCGCTGCGTGACATATGCCTTGAAGCGCTTTGCATGAGTCGCCATATAATTTGTCATATAACCGCCGTAACTTCCGCCTGTGACACCAATTCGCTGTTCATCAATCATATCAAAACGTCTGCATGCTTCATCAACAAATTGGAGAAGGTCATAGTAAGCAGATCCATCAATACTTCTTTGGTAATTTTCATGTGTCCAGCCGTAGCCGCTGCTGCCTCTTGGATTGCAATAAAGAACTGCAAAGCCCTTTGCTGCTAACATCTGAAACTCCATTGTCAAACCATATGTGTAAAACGGATGCGGACCTCCGTGGATGTAAAGAATCGCCGGATATTTTTCACCTTTTTTTGCATCATGCGGCATCATGACAAAGCCATGAACATGACTCTCACCATCAAGTGTTGAAAAGAAGAAATCCTCTGGCTCACTTAATTTTATCTCATCCAAAAGTTTCTGTGCTGACTGCACCGCAGTATCAAGTAATTCTCCTGTCTTTGCATCAAGAACTGCATAAAATTCCGGCACTATCGATTTTAATGTCGCCGCCATGATACGTCCATTTCGCACCTTACTTATTCCATGGCAAACCTGCTTGCCGCCCCAGAAAAGCTTTGCATGACCATCACCCTCTAAATCTAGTCGGTACAAATTTCCCTGACCCTTAAATCCACTGACAAAGTATACGTAACGTCCGCTCTCATCAATCTGAAGCTTATCCATGCCTCGTCCACAGCCTGCATTGTACGGAAACTGTACACACTGATAGCAATTATCATCCTGAATAAATATTGGTGTTGCTTTGCCATCACAAACATCAAAGCGGTAAAGATAACCCTCTGGGTAGCCCATCTCTGACTCATCATCGGCATATTCTGGATTTAAGACTACAGCGATGACTGATTTTCCATCTGGCGTAAATACTGGGCGCACTGGATTTGGATAAGAAACAAGCCAATATCCTTCTGTCAGTTTGCGAAGCTTTCCAGGCTCCTTGTCCACATCAATCAGTAGAAGATCATAGCCAATTCCTTCCTGTCTTTTGCGGAAACGGTTGCTGACGCAGACGATCTTTTTGCTGTCTGGTGCCCATGCGGCATGAAGATAATCATACTCGCCGTCTGTTAACTGAGTCTCACTTGTGCCGTCAGCAGATGCAGCAAACAAATGCCAGTGTGTATCTGGACGAATAAATCCCATACCATCAAATTTGTAGCCAAAATCCTCAGTAGCAACAGCATCGTCGTCATGAACAAACTGCTCCTGCGTTGCAGATGCAGCAGACGATGAAGCGCTTGCAGCATTGGATGCATTGGACGCATCCGATGAATTCGATGCATTCTGTGATGCGCCAGAGGTGATCACGGAAAACAACACCTTTGTTCCATCTGGTGACCACTGCGGCTCCATGACGGCACCTTTTACATGAGTAATCTGTGTTATACTTTTGCTCTTAATCTCATAAACAAATGCCTGACGTCCCTCACCTTTCTTTGATGAGACAAATAAAATCTTATCTCCATCTGGAGAGAAGGACGGACCTCCCTCACCTGTGCCGCCTGCTGTCACTGTCACACTCTCATTTGTCTTTAAATTTTTTATCACAATACCATTTGTGTGGTTGGAGGCATAGCAGACAAGCTCCTTTTGTGGAAAATAATCGCCTCCATTTAACTGCTCAAGATCACGGCAATCCTCAAATTCAGGTAAACGCATCATCCCTTCACCTCCTGTGTTTTCATAAAATCAGTATCTTTCTCACTCTTTTCATCTGCTTTTGTCTTCCAGTCAGACTCTTCCATCAGATATTTAACAAACCAGTTAGTCATCTCCTGCAGATGGCGAACCTGATGATACAGCTTTCCGTTTCTTGTCATTCCATGATTTTCATTTGGAAACATGACCATGCGGCATGGAATCTCCGGATTTCTCTCTTTCATTGGAATAAATACCTGTTCTGCCTGTTCAAATCCGCAGCGATAATCCTGATAAGCATGAAGGATGAGAAGCGGCACCTTAAAATGATCAACATAGGAAATGATATTTCCTCTTGCGCGGTCTTCTAAATAATCAAGCATATGAAAATGTTTCGGAATCGGACGCGATGAGACAAAACCCATATCTCCTGTACCATAGGAAGTTGCAGTGTTTGCAAGACAGCGCTGTGTGACAGCTGCCGCAAAGACATTTGTTCTTCCTATCAATTTGTTTGTCATGTAGCCGCCATAGCTGCCGCCCGTGACACCCACTCTCTTTTCATCAATAAATCCCTTTGATACGGCAGCCTCCACAAACTGCACAAGATCATCCACCGCCTCATTTTCCCAGCAGACGCCTCCAGCACAATATGCACGTCCAAAGCCTGTGCTGCCTCTTGGATTTCCAAAAATAACTGCCATCCCCAAAGAAGCAAGTGCCTGAAACTCATGCCAGAAAGTCAGTCCATACATAGTTGTAGGGCCACCCTTTATATCAAGTACTGCAGGATACTGCTTATTTTTTTCAAAGCAGACTGGCTTCACAAGAAAATATTGAAGATCTGCCTTGCCGTCCTTACTCTTTACCCAGTGTTCTTCAACATCAGCAAGCGCATATTCAGACAGCCACGGATTGCTGTCTGTCAGCTTCTCTCCATTCATCCACAGTTCAGCTGGATGAAGCCAATCTGCCTGAATTGTCACAATCTGATCATTTTCATTCATGGCAAATTCCTGAATGTCGGTCTGACCTTCTAGAACCATCTCAACTAGGCTTGGCTTGATCACTGAGTCCGTCACCGAAGATACTTCTGCTGTCTCTGACTTTGCCACATCAATTCTTACACGGCAAAGGGAATAACGGCCATGGCGTCCTGTCTGAAAATACAGATACTTACCATCCTTCGTAAGCTTAAAGTAATTAGAATGATCACCATACTCAAGAGAACCTGCTCGAAGCGGATGAACACCATGGCAGATGGATTCGTCCCACTCGTCGATCAAATATCGATGCGTATTGTTCATTAAATCAAACAACATTGGCAGCTGTACGCAGCTTCCATCTTCAAAATCACCAAACACCATCGCTACGATGCCAGTATCGTCTGCTGTAAAGGCCGGTGCATGGTCTCCATAAATACCATTATCATTGCTTATTTGCTTCAGATTTTTTCCGTTCTCATCACATACAAATAATTCTACATCAAAGCCTTTTGCGCCTTCATATGGATATCCATAAAACGCAATTTTTTTGCCATCGTGAGACCAGGATGGATAAATTGCTTCCATCTTTTCCATGCAGTCTGATGTAAAAAGCTTTTGTTTTTTTGATGAAAGTTCTGCCGTACCTATATGTGAAAACTCACCTTTTCTCATACCGTGCCACTCATCAAGCTTATATGTCAGATTAGTAATCTCATATGGTCTCCAATCAAGATCCTCTTCCCACTGTGCCTTCTTTTCTGGCGTCATCTCTTCGAATGCAGTATTTTCCTGAATCTCCTCTGGCCAAAGCGTTGCCTCAAAGACAAGTTTTGTCTCATCATCTGACAGCTGATAGCGCAGTACACCATGACGAAGTGTTGTGATCTGACGTTTTTCGTTTGTCTTAAGATTTTTAATAAATACCTGAAACTCACCTGTCTCATTCGACAGATATGCCATATGAATGCCATCTGAAAGAAAAAATGGCTGCTTCTCGTTTATGCCATCTAGTGTCAAAACAGATTCTTTTCGAGCCGCGTCCTTACCCTCCGCGCCTGTCGCATTTTGTGATAAATTTTCCATCAGATGAATCTTTGAAGAAAATAGACCACTTTTCATGTCGCCCTTCCAATCAACCCATGCAACTTTGTCTCCTGCTGGTGCAAGTGTCGGCCATGTGACATAAACGATTTCTTTCATCGTCTCTGGTGTAAATTTCTTGAGCTGTGTCGTATTGTGTTCCATTTCTATTTGCCTCCTCTCGCTTGAGCGCTCATCTTATTTTCCCTCTTTAGTCTCTTGTTTGATCCATGTCCAAGAACGCACTTTTTTTCCTATATCTGCTTCGTCGATCTCTTTTTCCACTACGGCAAAATGACCGTCAAAGCCACCGCTTAACGGAATAATTTTCTTTCCTGTATGCATATCTTCCCATTCGCTTCGCACATCAAGACCACTAATTTTCTTTACAGACGTTAAAAATACTTCGTTTCCAAGCTGTATTCCTGCGCGATCTTTCTGCAAAATATCAAGCACAACATCATCTATGCTGTGTGCGCCATTTGTTGCCTTGCGAATCATAATATCAATATTGATTACAAAAATCATTCCTCTGCCATAAACCAGTCGCTGCGCCCTGCGGTCTTTCCAGCAAATGGCGGCAGCCTCCTCATCTCCAAGTACTCTTGTCGGATTTGAGTAATATGCATCTGTGCGCTTTTGAAGCTCCAAAATAGCCTCATCATCTGTCATCAGGCCAAGTCTAAGCGGTAAAAGTACGCTGTAATACTCAGCCGTGCCTTCCGAATACCATGTTGTGACACCATATGGATTATCGTTTAGCTGCGGCCAGTTATGTACCATCTCATGTGCGAGAATAGCCTTTTTATCTTCAAGGCTACATGGCTGAGTTGTATTCCAGCCAAAAAGATAGGAACGATAAAGTGCAGTTCCGCCGCTTGTCAAAAATGGATCCTTTCTCACGAAAATACGGTAAACTTTTTCGGTATCCTTGAAGAATTTCTGCATCTGACTAAAAAGTTTTTTGGTATACTCAGCAACCTCTTTTACGTCAAATGGCGGCTGACTTATCCAGTAAAATCCAAAATCACCCTCTTCTATGGCATTTAATTGTCCCATAGCAAAATAACATTCACGAAGCCTATCAAGTGTCTTCGCCTTTACTTTGTGCTCCCCTAATGTGCAAACACCGCGGCTTTTCTCTGGCATCACACTCATATCCCATGAAAGCTCGCATTCTTCTGCCTTTTCAATATCCATTAAAAAAGAAAAACCTGCACTGTTTGCGCCACCCTTTTCCGCACGAAAATCAAAATATGGACCGCAAATATCTGTTGGCTTTATCTCTCGCGGATATACTGTATAATTAATCTTTACATTTCCCTCTGTGCCGCGCTGCACATTCCATCTGCGCCAATGATACGGATATGGTGTTTCTTCTGACTCCTTCACCAAAACCGCACCGCTTTCATCACAAATCTGTAAAGCATTTGGCTCACATCCCGGAATTGTCACGGTGCTTAGCTGCATACTGCACAGCCGCTCCCCCTCTTTATAAGACAATCCTGTGATCTTTATTGTCACATCCATTCTTTCAATTGTATTTTCATCCCAATATGGCTTTAGGTTTATTTGTGTCAAACTCATCTGATGTCTCCCTTCCTTGCCATGTTCTTTTAAACACATAACTCAACAGTATAGCATCTTTTCCTGTTTGTCAAGCTTGACATCTCTCTTTATTTTTGCTATTCTATGTTGGTACTAAAACCGGATTCCGGCCGTGGACTTTTCATAAAGACTAATTAAATTAAGATATCTTTATTTTTCGCCACACAACAATACTACGTTCTCTGTGTTCCCGTATTTGTTGTGCGGTATTTTTTTGCGCAGCAAAACCAATAAATGTTTTCGTGAGAACGCTTTAAAGCAGAAAGGAGTTCTTTTTTTATGGATCAAACTTACATGAAGCAAAAACCAGTGCTGCCGCTTGTAGTTTCTATGGCACTGCCTATGACTCTGTCTATGCTTGTCAATTCTTTGTATAATATTGTTGACAGCATCTTTATCGCAAAAATAAGCGACAATGCCATGACTGCACTCTCTCTTGTTTATCCAATTCAAAACTTGATTATGGCAATCACCGTTGGCTTTGCAATTGGAACAAATGCTGTTATTTCCATCCACCTTGGTGCTGGAAATAAAAAAGAAGCCGACCGTGCTGCCTCACTTGGCACATTATTAAATGCATTTCACGGACTGCTTCTTATGATTGTCTGTCTAACCTTTATTCGACCTTTTTTGGAGCTGTTTACAACTGATCAGGACGTGATATCTTTAGGTATTCGTTATGCAAGAATCACCCTTAGTTTCTCAATTCCAATTGGAATTTCAGTATCTCTTGAAAAAATTTTTCAGGCAACAGGACGCATGAAGGTTTCGATGGTTGCCATGATGGCAGGCTGTATCGGAAACATTATTTTGGATCCACTTATGATCTTTGGCATCGGACCTTTTCCAGCGATGGGAATTGAAGGTGCTGCAATTGCAACTGCCATTGGACAAATGCTGTCTCTTGTAATTTACCTTGTTTTCTGCGTGGTTCGTCCACTGCCTGTAACATTTTCTCTTTCCTGCTGCAAGCCAAGCAAGCAACTATTACTTCGCCTTTATACTGTCGGCATTCCTGCCACATTAAATTTGGCGCTTCCTTCACTGCTTGTCTCCACATTAAATGGAATTTTGGCTGCATATTCCCAGTCTTATGTGCTTGTTCTTGGTGCCTACTATAAGCTCCAGACCTTCCTTTATCTGACTGGAAATGGTGTTGTTCAGGGAATGCGTCCTTTGATTGGCTACAATTATGGTGCAGGTGAACATGCTCGTGTAAGGCAGATTTTTTTTGATTCTCTGATTCTTATATCTGGTGTCATGGTAATCGGTACTGCACTTTGTCTTGCTATTCCAAGCTCCTTGATAGGACTTTTCACCTCTAATGCAGAAACGATTCGCCTTGGTGCTTCTGCTCTTCGCATTATTAGCATCGGCTTTATCATATCCTCGATTTCTGTCACCGTTTCCGGTGCACTTGAAGGACTCGGAAAAGGTGCTCCATCACTTGTGATCTCACTGATGCGCTATATAGTTGTCATCATTCCAGCTGCGCTTATTTTAACTAGATTCTTTGATGCAAATGGTGTATGGCATGCGATGTGGTTGACTGAGTTTATTACTGCCGCTGTCGCATGTGTGCTGTATCGCAAATTTATTCATAATTGTTAATTTAAAAACTGAAAGACCAACTACTCAGAATTAATTTTGAACATTAAATTTGATTTACACATGTAATGGGCTAGGAAAAGTACCACTTTTCCTAGCCCCACCGTTTATTCAATTCCTTTTATTCTCTGAACCAAGGAACCATTCTTTTCTAAGATCAGCCAAGTAACTGCTGGAACCACGATGCAAACTAAGAAGCTTACAACTGCTGCAACCAAAATAGCTAATAGTGGGATTGAAAATGGGACTTTTCGATAGTTCATTGACTGGTAGATCACATAGGTCACACCCATTCCCACTGTTAACGTAACCATCCATGCACCCCCAGCGTACAAAATGCCTTCCTTGATCAGCATCAAAAGAAGCTGCCTCGGCGTCATTCCAATGCTCTCCATGATGGAAAATTCTGTCATACGATTTTGCACATTTGCTACAAATGTATTGATATAGTTCATAATCCCAATGAATGCCAAAATTAGGACGATTCCCATTCCGATCTGTGGCATATAACCTTGTGCATTTTTGATTTCATCTGCTTCTTCAATTTTAGAATCCCATGACAGATCTTTTTCTTTTCCATTTGCTTCTAACAATTTTAAAATTTCTTTTTCGATATTTCTGTCATATTCTTTTGTATATTTCACGCCGATTTTTAACGTAATGCTTTCATTTGCAAAATTTTTCACCACCTGATCACTTGTGATAATTGTAGGTGGATAGCCCAAAATTGCCGTATAATAGCTCTCGTCCGTCACACCTCCTATCGTAAATGTTTGTGTCACTTGTTTGTCACTGTGCAAAGCACAGGTCACTTTACTTCCAATTAAATCCGAATTCGATAAATCCAACCCATTTCGATAAATAATGCAAGTTTTCCCTGAAAGAAACTCCTCTTTATTGATTGGCTGTTCCAAGTTTTCATTTAAACGATCAAATTCTTGCTCATCAATTCCAATCAAAGAGGATCCAAAATTTTCAGGGTGATTTTGATATTCTTCTTTTTCCTGACTGTATGGAATCGTCATCCATTTTTCATAGAATTCTTTCATCCACATGTCAGAAAAATCCGGCTCCCATGGTACTGTAATCTCGGCAAATACCACTGGATGTACTTCTGACACTCCGTCAAGGTCTTTGATTGACGTTACAATTGATTCATCCAGAATATCCTTTCTGTCCTTTTTATGTTCTTTCGTTGCAGTGTCATTTTTGATCTCGATATCCATATCCATATTATTTGACACAATCGTTCTTGCCGCCTGACTGTCTAGCATCGTCACAATACAAAGATACACAGACAAGCTTGCTGCCAATGACAATAATACAACAGTAGTTCGTTTTTTATCCTTTACAAGTTGCTCCAAACAAAGTCTATTTATTACCTTCGACTTTCCTGCTCGTTTTGTTTTTTTCAATTTTGAAGCAGATCGATACCCTAGCGCTTCTATTGGTGAGACTGCTGTTGCCATTTTAACAGGTTTTCTATTTGCAGAAAAGATCGTAAATCCAACTAGCAAAATGGTGGCGAGTAAAACAGTCGGGTGAAAACAAACCATACTAGAATCCACATAATTCTCTTTGATTCCAAGCGATTTTACCACTATTGGAATCAGAGAAAATGACACAAATACACCTATTAGACATCCCACGATTATTCCGATAAAACCAATTATTAACATCTGTTTTTGTAGCATTTGTTTTATCTGTTTCTGTGTCATCCCGACTGTCTGAAGCAGACCGTAATAGCGTACTTTTCCAGAAACTGAAAGATGTAGAATATTATAAATAAGCAAATAGGCACACAGGCAAGTAACAACAACAAGTCCAATCAGCCCTACAAGCAAGGAAAACGAATTGCCGAGACCTGCAATAAAGAAAACATTCTGCTGCTTTCCAAGATTCATACTTTCAATAAAGGCATTCTGTTCTTTTGTCGTCATAAATTTTTGCTTGAAATCAATAAAATAACGGCCAGAAGCAGCCTGTGAGAGTTTCCAACCCGACTTATCATAAAATTCTTTTGATACATAAAATATTTTCTTTGGTCCGTATCCATCCCAAATTCCGCTAATTTTAAAATTTCCTGTCTGAATGCCATCATAAGTTCCATAGGACATCGAAAAGGTATCACCCACCTTAAGAGTTTCGTATCCACATTCCTTTAATGCTTTTTTTGTTACCATTATTTCATTGAAAGCTGTAGGATACGTTCCTTCTAGCTTTTCTCTCACAGGCGCCATCATCTGTGTCCAATAGGCATCATCCGCCCAGATCAGCCCTACATTTGGAGTAGAATCCTTATCGGTCTTCTCTACCCATCCACAACTTCCCGCTGTACCTGTCAGTGTAATATTCGGATTTTCTTCACATAGTTGCCTCTGTTCATCTGTCACCCCATATAGAATCGCATCAAACTCTGCTCCCGACATACGAATATTTTGAATTTTCTGGAGTTTAAAATAGGAATTTCCAACCGTAAATATCGTAAAAATCAGAAATGACGCAAGAACGACTGCAAAAAGCAATGTAATTGTTTTTCTCGCATTTCTCTTTAAATTGTTCCATGCCATCCTTTTTATTATTTTTTGATTTGGATTTTTCAGCATGACAATCACATCCCTTCTTTGGTATCGCTGACAATTTTTCCATCTTCAATATGTACAATACGGTCTGCAAGCTGTGCAATATCTCTGTCATGTGTAATCAAAATGATCGTTTGGCAAAATTGTTTTGCGACCATTTTTAAAAGCCCCAGCACCTCATGACTGGTCGTAGAATCTAGATTTCCGGTTGGCTCATCTGCTAAAATAATAGCTGGCTTTGTTGCAAGAGCCCTTGCGATCGCAACTCTTTGCTGTTGTCCACCAGATAATGTTCCCGGAAGCATATCTTTCTTCTCCGATATCCGCAAAAGCTTCAATATTCCATTCACATATTCTGTGTCAACTTTTCTTCCATCAAGTTCCACTGGGAGAATAACATTCTCA
>OOCB01001748.1_pt1 | contig 27633 bp, 19 predicted proteins | sample 1671351 | NCBI WGS metagenome assembly OOCB01 (sample SAMN06348148, study PRJEB24527) | human gut metagenome | biome: human gut; feature: ankylosing spondylitis patient; material: feces | host: Homo sapiens | place: China | collected 2015-10 | reverse complement strand
CGGAGGATATAACCATTCCGTTCCATCGAGTTCACTCAGTTGGCCACCATTACGATTCAGCTTCGTAACAATGATCATTTGGTTTTCTTATTAGATTAACTATATTATAACGTGCCGTAGGTCGGATGTCGATGGGTTTTTGACCATTATTTACTCCGGATTACACGTACTCTCTTCTATGTTACAGGATCAAGCATATCTTATTGTTTTCTGTATCTGGTTATCTTTCTCCAATTTTCCGGAAAACCCATTTTCTCATACAGTTCTTGTTCCGATATACTATCATGTTTCTTAAGATATTTATCAATCAGGGCTTTAAGTTCCTTTATAAACTCTTTATACCACTGATCATTCAACATATATCTCAATGCGATCACTACGGAAAACAAATCATTTTTTCCATTCACATATTGCGAACCCTTTTGTGCAATCTTTAGTTTTCTATGTATCGGCAAATCTGGAATACTGTCTGCGGTTCTATAAGTAAACAGCCTTTCTCCATGAGCACAAACATTTCTGAATTTAACAAGCACTGCCAGTATGGAAACCATTTGTTTTTCATTGACACACTGATAATTCCTGCTGACTTTGATTTGTATATCCTGTGGAAGCAGCATATACATTTTCGATATGTTTCCAAACGTTAAAGCATTAGTAAGTACCCACAATGGAACATTTCCATATTTCTTCTGCGAATGATTTATATAATGATAGTCCGTTGGTTTTGTGACATACCCATCTAATATTTTAATCAAACGGTCAATATCTCTCTGATTCTTCTTTCCTGAATAATTGTAATTTGATGTATCAAGGTATTCTTTTTGATTTTCCCCATTTTTTTCTGTAAAATAATAGGACACTTGAGATTTTATTCCATTTTCGACCTTGATAAGATACCGTAAGAATAGCTGTCTTAACAATTCGTCAAAATAATACAGTTCCACAATATCTTCAAACCTTGTCCCATCCTTATATTTTTTAGTGGTTGGATTCTTAAAGATATCCTTATATCCACCAATCAGGGAATAATAACTTGTCTGTTTTAAAATCTCCTTTGCATATGCCTCATTATCAATCAGCAAATTCTTTTCATTTTTCAGTTTTTCTATCTGCTGATCGTAATTCAAAAAAATCTTTTGCATATGCACCATCCCCCTAATATAAAAAAAGAGGAGACCCCGCAGGTTCTCCCCCGGTCGCAGGCCTCACAGGTTTCTGCAACGCGATCACTGTATTTTATCTTACTTAACTTTATGTGTCTTGTCAAGCAATTTCTACAGTTCTCTATAGTGTATGCCGATGTCATTTATCATATACCATTATTTTGCAATGGGAATGGGTTTTCGGTCTCCATCCCGACCACTGGAACAGGTTTAAGGTCTCTGCTCCGACCTTATATAAATCTTTTTTAATTATGCATGATAATTTTAGGATCTACTCCTTCCGGTATAGCAATCTTATTTTCTTCTCCATTCTTCTCATGCAGATTGGTGTTATACAGCTTGTAAAGGTCTGTATTTGCCTGCTTGCGGTAGGGAGAATTCTTCCAATCCAGCAACTTTTTTACGCAAAAAGCTGTAAAACTCAATGCGAATTTTACAGCTTATAAATAAATGTGTGCTGATTACAGAGATAAAAGTGTGCAGGATTTTTGAATTACATTATGTAAGGATATGCGAAGCAACCGTTCTTCCATTACTCCGCATATCTAAAAAAAACTAGTTGATGTAGTTAGCTGCTGCTCCCATATAAGCGATTGCTTCATCAGCTGTCAGATACTGACCTTCCATAACAAGGGAAAAATCTGAATTTGCAATTGCAACGGAACCGTCATCTGCTTCTACAAATACTGCTGAGAAATCATCACCTGTATAAACATCTGTTGTGCTGATCTCAGTCCAGTCAATGTTATCTTCATCTGTAACATTTGTTACATTAGAATCATCATATGCTCCACAAAGGACATCTCCCTGTCCATCCTGTGGAACGATCATTAATGAAACATAGCTATATCCATCCGGATCTCTAAAGAGTGTGATCACATACTCTGTATTATCATCATCCACTGCATATAATGCTGCATCAACAAGATCTGCTGTTACATCAAGAAGGGAAAAGCCTTCTTCCTCTGTTGTGTCTGCTGCTTCTGCTGCATCTTCCACATCCACTGCATCCTCTTCTGTGTCTGCTGCATCATCAGCTGCTGTGTCTGTTGTAGTTGTCTGCTGATCATTGTCAGCTGGTGCTGCTGCATCAGATGAGCCACCACATGCTGTAATATTAAGAGCCATTGCTCCAACAAGTAAAACGGTCAGTAATTTCTTTTTCATTTGTTCTCCTCCATCTATCTGATTTTGATTAAGATACTTCCTATTTATTGTCTATTCTGCACTACATTAACAAAATTGCTATCTATACTCCTGCACACTTGTATCTCTGCAACCAGCTTATTTTTCATTTAAAAAAATTTTTATGCAATGCCTTATCTGGCATGGTTTCTTTTTCTTTTCGCAAACATTCCCGCAAGTCCTGCGCATGAAACCATCAGAAGTACTGTACAAAGTGTCCTGCTGAAATCTTCGCCTGTCTTTGGAGATTTTGCACTCTGGTCAGCGTTTTCGGCTACCGTAAAGTTTGTTGCTGCTGTTCCATCTGTCCAGACAAGCTCAAAAGAATGGTTTCCTGCTGACAGACTCTTAAGGTATTCCGGTTTGAAGGTAATGATGGTAGATCCTTCTGTGACCGTATAGTTGACCGGATCAACCGTAACTCCGTCCACCTTGACCTCACGGAATTTTGAAATCTCACCGCTTCCTCTGATTGCAAGGCTTCCATCTGTATTCTGCGTCCATGAGCTGCCCGCTCCATCTAAAATATTATATGTTACCTGAACCGGTGCAACAGCTGATGAAGATGCCGGTGCCGTTGTAGTTGATGTAGCCGGTGTTGATGTTGCCGGTGCCGGATCCGGTGTCGGGGTTGTTGCTTCCGGTGCCGGATTTGGAGCCGGTGTTGGTTCCGGATTTGGCTCTGGATTTGGTGTTGGCTCTGGATTCGGCGTTGGTGTTGGCTCCGGATTCTGGGCTGTATCTCCTGTCTCCTTAACTGCATAAATCATTCCATCTGAAGCTATCGTCTCAAGCCAGATTTTGCATTTGGATAAGTCAGCAATGCCAAAATATGTTCCATCAAATTCAATGTTTTTGTAAATTTTTTCAATAAAACAACCTTCCCTCTCATCAGTCTTATATTGAATTATAATATACACATCATCCTGTGTAGTTCCTCTGTTAACATTAACTTTTTGGGTTTTAGCATCGTATGTTACAGTACCTATGTTCCTGTCTTTACCGTCCAAGCGAAGAACCATCCCCTCATACTGGGTTGTACCACTACTATTATAGGTTACTGCCGATGCAAAAAGGACATTTGACAAGTCCAGCTTAGCGGCTGGTCTTACTTCCTGATTTGTATCATTGACAATAATTCCTGCAAAACCAGTATAACTTTGACTCTCTTCTGCTACATTTACATGACAATATGAAGTACGGAAAGGTGTACGCAACCACATACTCTTTACATTTGAACAATATTTTTTTATTGATATTTTAATTTGGTCTGCACTTCCTGCCAATACATACTTATTGTCACTGTAATTACTATTTAATGCATATAATTTATCAGAATTTGTATATGTCGTGTCATTTTTGGAATCCCATGTTTTAATTTCCGTTTCCTGCATAAGTGCTTTCTCTGCATCTGAGAAATAATTTGTATCATCCACCATACCCTGCAAAACTTTTCTCAAATTGCTTGCCCCATAATGATTTGAATAGACAATTCCATTCTGATAATTCTTTTCTTTATCAGGATTCTCACTAAAATTTATTCCTGTTGCTATCGGGCTTGCTGCAAAAATAATAGTATTATCTCCCTGTACGCCATTGTCTTTTCCTAAGATATACCAGCCCTGTGCTGTACCAGACGCATTTTTACCAAATAAAAGTTTTCCTACATTTGCATTCGTTCCATTTTCATCCGGCATAAACGCTGTCATTAACTGCTCTTTTGTCGCATATACTGCCACACCCGGCTCACTTACATCTGCAGCCTTCGCATGCACTGTTCCACCCGGTACTGCCGGTACAAGTCCTGCCACCATTCCGAATACCAGTAAACCGGAAAGTATTTTTGCAATTCCTTTGCTCATTCTCTTTTTTCTTATCATGTGTACTCTCCTCTTGCTGTAATTTCAAAATCCAAGATTTCATGTGGCATTCCATCCACAGGTCTAATATCAAATGCTTATCTTAAACTGCTCTTTTTTCTTCTTACAAAAATTCCTGCAAGTCCTGCGCATGAAACCATCAGAAGTGCTGTACAAAGTGCCGTGCTGAAATCTTCGCCTGTCTTTGGAGATTTTGCACTCTGGTCAGCGTTTTCAGCTACCGTAAAGTTTGTTGCCGCTGTTCCATCTGTCCAGACAAGTTCAAAGGAATGGTTTCCTGCTGACAAACTCTTAAGGTATTCCGGTTTGAAGGTAATGATGGTAGATCCTTCTGTGACCGTATAGTTGACCGGATCAACCGTAACTCCGTCCACCTTGACCTCACGGAATTTTGAAATCTCACCGCTTCCTCTGATTGCAAGGCTTCCATCTGTATTCTGTGTCCATGAGCTGCCCGCTCCATCTAAAATATCATACATTACCTGAACCGGTGCCGAAGCTGCCGGTGCTGTTGTGGTTGATGCAGCCGGTGTTGATGTCGCCGGTGCCGGATCCGGTGTCGGGGTTGTTGCTTCCGGTGTCGGATTTGGAGTCGGCGTTGGGGTTGGCGTTGGCTCCGGATTCGGATTCGGCGTCGGTTCCGGATTCGGTGTCGGTGTTGTCTCACTGTCCTTATAGGTTGCTTTAATCGTAGTTGGTGCTATTTTGGTTGTCACAGTAGTTGTCGCACTATTCTCATCAGCAATAACTGCGTCGCCATACATCTTCACCCACTTATCAAATACTTTTCCATCTGCAGCCGGATTTGCTGTAATCGTTACAACAGTACCCTCCACATACGTTCCATTACCTGTACCATTGATAATTTCCAAGATATAAACAGGCTTATCTGCATCCGGAACTGTTACCACAAAGGCTGGACTTTCCTCATGATTTGTATCCCCTTTGTATCTTACCTCGTAGGTTCCTGCAGAAAGTCCGGTAATCTCTGTGCCAGTGCAGGCTATATATGAGTCGGTTCCAGATTTACGGTACTCCATATTCTCCTTCACGCCTGTAATCTTACCGTCACTGCCACCTGCGGTAGTAGGTTTTTCTCCCACCAGACCAGCAGGAGCATTCTGTGATGCTTTTGTGATTTTCCAGTTAAAAGTCTTTTCTTCTGCTGTTCCATCTTTCCATGTTTTGCCAGCAAATGGTTTTATAATCACCTCATAAGTACCTGCATCTGTTGCACTATTTGTTCCTCTAGCAACTGTATAATTTTCACCTAATTCAATACCAGTATGTACTGCTCCATCATATGTAAATCTGTTTGGGACAGGATCCGGTACAGTAGGTAATTTTTCTTTGCATTTTAATACAACTCCAGCTCCCGCATCCGTACCTATTTCGTAAGCACTATTATCAGAGAAAAAACAGCCTGCACTTGTAGCATCACTGGTAATTGTAACCGAAGAATCATCTGTTGGTGAATTATATGTAGTCACGCCTATTGTTTCTTTTCCTGTCAGAGAGTCTGTTTGCACCGCTGTTTCCCGACCAAGATATAGATTATTATCTCTGTTGTCTCCAACTTTATTTCCAGTAATCTCTACCGCACCACCCAAAGTTATTGCACGGCCTTTTTCTACTAGAACACCGCCTCCCCCGGAAATAGCCGTGTTATTGGTAATCTTAGCCGTACCACTCATTTTAAAAGATTCTAGCGATGCATGCTGTACTCCTCCACCATACTTTTCTGATTTATTATGAGTTATTTCACCTCCGGACATAGTGAACGCACCGTTATTATATACTCCTCCACCACTATCTTGTGATTTATTCTGGGTTATTGTACCTCCGGACATAGTGAATGCTTCTGCTTCATTATACACTCCTCCACCTGACGCATTTGCTGCCGAACCGGCTGCTGTATTACCGGTTATTGTTCCTCCGGACATAGTGAATGTTCCACTCTCCTTATAGACACCTCCACCACATATTGCTTTATTTTCACTAATCTTTGCTGCATCAGACATAATGAATGTGCCTCCCTTGTTGAAGACACCTCCACCACGATTAGTGGTAGTATTCTTAGAGATTTCGCCTCCGGACATCTCAAATGTGCCACTTCCATTATTTACTCCTCCACCATGATTAGTGGACTTGTTTTGGAAAATATGTCCACCGGACATGCTGAACATACCTTCATTGCACACACCTCCGCCACCATCATAGTAGCCAGTGCTTGCTGTATTATCAGTGATTGTACCACTGTACATGTTGAATGTACCTGTATCTTTATTATATACTCCTCCGCCGTATTCAGCAGTATTCTGACAGATTGTTCCCCCATACATTTCAAAGGTTCTTTGATTTGTGACACCACCATTGTTACCGGAAAGTTTACCATTATACATGGTAAACTTTCCAGCATTATAAACACCTTCACCGCTTACTCCTGCCTTATGAGTAATAGTTCCAACCGTTTCCTGACAGTCCGTAAGGGCAAAACTAATGCTGTTGTTTATTTTAATAACAGCATTCCCCCCCACATCATATATGTTTTGTTCATCATTACCTTCACGAGTAATGCTGTGTCCATTCAGGCATAATGTTACGTCATATGGGCAATTCCATGCACTATCGATTGTCACATTTTGCGTCAGATAGTAATATCCTTCTCCAGTTATTCGATTAAGATCAGAAATTCCTGTCCATGTCTCTTCCTTATAATCATGCCCATTATTAGTATGCTCCCCTTTGCCGCATACGCAATGCTTATGCTCAGGATTCTCCGCAGCTGTCACGTTCTGCTCACTTTCCCCTTCAGCCTTCGCATGCACTGTTCCGCCCGGTACTGCCGGTACAACACCTGCCACCATTCCGAACACCAGTAAACCAGAAAGTATTTTTGCAATTCCTTTGCCCATTCTCTTTTTTCTTATCATGTGTATTCTCCTCCTGCATTTGTTTGTAACTATTCAGAGCCAAGGCAATTTTCATAAATTTGCGAATCATGCTTGCATGAATGAGCATAATTTTGAAAATTTCTTTGGCGAAGTAACCACATGAGCAAAAGGAAAGCTCTGAAAGAGCGGTTTTGCGAATGGGGTTCTGAATAGTTACATATGGCACTTTACCATTTTTTTCATTTTATCACAGCGTTCATCCAAAACCCGGATTTCGGCGTGAGTTGTAATTATATGGCGTGAATTGTAAGATGCAGGCTTGCTTTGGTTTTCCGAATTTTTTATAATGGATGTATCATAACTGTGAAACAAGGAGGACTGCCACATGCTGCTTCAGATTTTAACTTATACACACCACTTAACGACAATGCTGTTTGGCATTTTTCTGTCCGCCTTTTTTCTCGGGGTAAAACAGAATAAGAAAAATGTCTGCATTCTTCTTGGCGGTGGAGCAGTATCCGGACTTTTCTTTCTGATCTGTAATACGGTATTCGGTTCGTTGTTCACGGAAGCCGTCTATCCGATTTTCGTGCATCTGCCGCTTTTTCTGCTGCTGGTGTTTTATTACCGTTTCCGCTGGCTGCCTTCCATAATCTCTATTATGACCGCCTATCTGTGCTGCCAGTTCAGCAACTGGGCAGGTATTTTTGCCTTATCCCTGAGCGGATTGGAATGGGTTTATTATCTGGTAAGGATTATCGTGACTGTTGCCGTTTTCGCTTTCTTAAGCCGGTATCTGTGCCAGACTACCGCACTGCTTTTTGCAAAATCTGACCGGGAACTGTATATCCTCGGGGCAATGCCATTTGTCTATTATGTGTTTGATTACTCTACCACAAAGTTCTCCATGCTTCTCTACTCCGGAAATAAGGTGGTCGTGGAATTTCTCGCATTTGCCATGTGTATTTCCTATGTCATTTTCCTGTTCGTCTATTTTCAGGAATATGAGTTGAAAAACAGCGCTGAACAATATGGTCAGCTTACCAATATGCAGTTGAACTCCCTGCACTCGGAGATCGAGCAGGTCCGCAGCAGCGAACACCGCATGAAGATCCTGCGGCACGACATGCGCCATCATCTTGCCGCCATCCAGACTTTTATCTCCCAGCAGGAACCGGAGCGCGCGCTTGATTATATTCAGGAGATCAATAAGCAATATGACGACACTGTCATCCACTCTTTCTGCAGAAATGAGCTGCTGAATTCGGTTCTTTCCATTTACCAGACACGGTTTGCGGAAAATCAGATCGTTTTTGACGTACAGATCCAGACTTCGCAGACACTCTGCTGCTCTGAGATGACTTTCTGTGCGATTCTTTCCAATCTTCTGGAAAATGCCATGCATGCGGTCACGAAGCTCCCTGAGGAAAAACGTATCGTGCATCTGAGCATTTTTGAAAAGGGAAACCACCTTCTGATCCTGCAGAAGAATCCGGCTTCAGAAACACCTGTTTTTTCAAACGGCATCCCGGTTACAACGGCAAAGAATCACGGTATCGGTGTCCAAAGCGTCATTTATTATGTAGAGAAGGAACACGGACAGTACCAGTTTTACATGGAAGGTGAGGACTTTGTAGTCCGCATTATTCTTTAAGCGAGGAAATTTATTATGGTAAAGATTGCGATTTGTGATGATGAAACTGAATTTTTAGATATACTTTCGGAAAGTCTTTCTTCCTGGTGCCGGGCGCATCAGCTGACACTGCAGCTCTACCGGTTCACAAACGGTGACGAACTGATCTCCGCACACAGGGCTTATGGTATGGATCTGATCCTGCTTGATATGATCATGCCCCTTTTGAGCGGCATGGATACCGCACGCGAACTGCGCCAGCATGACCCGCACGTTCCGATCATTTTTCTGACTTCCTCACCGGAATTTGCGCTGGAATCTTATGAAGTCCGCACTTTCTGGTATCTGTTGAAACCTCTTGACGAAGTGCGTTTCCATGCGGTCCTTGACAGCTGGTACGAAGTCCACAAGGCTTCCATGGCTCATTTCGCGGCAAGAACAGATTCCGGCTACCAGTCGATTTATTTTCAGGATGTCGAATATCTGGAAGCGCAAAATAAGAATGTGTTAGTCACATTGAAAGACGGCTCGGTGATCTCCATAAAAGAACCCTTTCACCAGTGTGAAACAATTTTCACAGTGGAAAAAGGGTTTTATAAATGCCACCGCAGCTATATTGCAGCGTTAAGCTGCGTGGAAAAGTTCGGTAAAACCTCTCTCTTCACAAAATCCGGCGCACAGATTCCGATTTCAAGAGATAATTACGCTAATTTTAAGGATGTTTATTTTTCCTATATGTTTCCGCAGGAATGATCCGGCTATTGGATCCCAAAGGACGCCAGTTTCATGTCCTCGTTGAACGCCAGTGTGTAATGCACCTCGATGTTTTCATATTCTGCAGTCACGTAAACGGCTGCGATATGCGCACCTCTCTGTATGATCTCCGCATCCTGCATTGTTTCAATGGAAACAAAATCTCCCCAGTCTTCCGAGATCCGTGCCTTCCCCTCGTCCATGCGCTCTTTGTTCATGATCTCCTGCATGTCCGGGACAACAAGGCTTTGCAGGCTGTCAAAATCCTCTGCATTTAAAAGCCCTATGATTTTTTCCGCCTGTGCCTTCACTTCCTCTTCGCTGAACACTTCACTCTCTGCCAGCGCTTTGTTCTGCGGCTGCATCCAGTAAGTTGCAACGGAAGCTGCCACAAGGATCACTGCGACAATGATGATGTTGCGGATGCGCTTTTTCTTCTGCTCCGGTGTCAGCGCTTTTTTTGTTTTTATCTTACTCATTTTTCTCTCTGCACTTTCTTTTTTCTGCATATTAGTCCCTGATCGCATCCAACGCATTCGAAATATCTGCGATCAGATCTTCCTTATCCTCTAAACCAAGACTGATGCGGATCAGCTCTGCCGGAACACCTGCCTCTTTCAGCTGTTCATCTGTCATCTGTCTGTGCGTGGAGGTTGCCGGATTCAGACAGCAGGTTCTTGCATCTGCCACATGTGTCTCGATCGCTCCAAGCTTTAAGTTCTGCATAAAAGCAGACGCAGCCTCCCTGCCGCCCTTTAATCCGAATGAAACGACACCGCATCCGCCGTGTGGCAGGTATTTTCTGGCACGTTCATAGTATTTGCTGGAAGGCAGTCCCGGATAGTTCACATAGGCTACCTTTGGATGTTTTTCCAGAAATTCTGCAACTGCCTGTCCGTTTTCCACATGCTTAGGCATACGCACGTGCAGCGACTCCAGTCCAAGGTTTAACAGGAATGCGTTCTGTGGCGACTGGATGCATCCGAGATCACGCATCAGCTGTGTTGTACATTTTGTGATGAATGCGCCCTCATTGCCAAATTTTTCTGCATAGGTCACGCCATGATAGCTCTCATCCGGTGTACAAAGTCCCGGATATTTGTCTGCGTGTGCCATCCAGTCGAATTTTCCGCTGTCGACGATTGCACCGCCTACTGCCGCACCATGTCCATCCATGTATTTGGTGGTGGAGTGTGTCACAATATCCGCACCCCACTCAAATGGCCTGCAGTTGACCGGAGTTGGAAATGTATTGTCTATGATAAGAGGTACGCCGTGCGCATGTGCTTTTTTTGCAAAGAGCTCAATATCTAATACTGTCAATGCCGGATTGGCGATCGTCTCGCCAAACATCAGCTTTGTGTTCGGACGGAATGCAGCGTTCAACTCCTCCTCCGATGCGTCAGGAGACACGAAGGTTGCCGTGATCCCCATTTTGGCAAGCGTAACTGCAATGAGGTTGAAGGTTCCGCCGTAGATCGAGGATGATGCCACAATATGGTCTCCACTCTCACATATGTTGAATATGGCAAAAAAGTTCGCTGCCTGTCCGCTTGAGGTCAGCATTGCGGCTGTGCCGCCTTCCATTGCTGCGATCTTGGCTGCGACATGATCATTCGTCGGATTCTGCAGCCGTGTATAGAAATATCCGGATGCCTCAAGATCAAACAGTTTTCCCATGTCCTCACTGGTGCTGTATTTGAAAGTGGTAGACTGGATGATCGGGATCTGCCGCGGCTGTCCATTCTCCGGGGTATATCCTGCCTGTACACATTTTGTGCCTATTTTATAATCGTTCATTTCATTTTCCATGCCTTTCCGTAATCTGCCCTTCGTATCCGGCAGTCACATTATTGTCAAACTGATCTGCGCCATGATCTCTGCTGCAGATCATCAGTATTATTACTGTAGCATTATAAGCGCCGTTTTTCAAGAATTGTTTTTCCTGTCTGCCCGGAAGTAAAACACTTGCAGAAGTATGTTATTTTCGATAGTATATAAGTATCAGATGTACGGATACAGGTTGAGTCAGAACAGGTGATTGTCTGATCGATCCGGAAGATAAAAGGAGGAATCCTCATGACCGAGCAGGAGATCAAGGATATTTTACAACAACAGAACCACTTTTTTTCCAGTGGCAAAACGATTCCGGCGGAATTCCGACTGAAACAGTTAGAAAGTTTGAAGGAGGCTATGATCCGCCATGAAGCCGACCTCGCTGCGGCATTGAAGGAGGATCTTGGAAAGAGCCGTATGGAGAGCTATATGTGTGAGATCGGGCTGACGCTGTCGGAGCTTACCTGGATGCAGAAGCATCTCCGCAGCCTTATGCGCAGCAAACGTGTTTCCACCCCGGCCGCCCAGTTTGCAGCAAAGAGTTTCCGCTCCCCTTCCCCTTACGGAACTGTGCTGATCATGAGTCCATGGAATTACCCGGTGTTACTGACACTCGATCCGCTGATCGATGCCATAGCAGCCGGGAATACTGCGGTCGTAAAACCAAGCGCCTACGCCCCTTGCACGTTCGATGTCATGAAAACCATGATCGAAGAATGTTTTCCGGCACATTATGTTGCAGTGGTCGATGGCGGCCGCGCAGAAAATCAGGCATTGTTACAGCAGCGTTTTGACATGATCTTTTTCACCGGCGGAAAGACTGTCGGACGGGAGGTACTCCGCCATGCGGCTGAATATTTAACTCCTGTCACATTAGAGCTTGGCGGAAAGAGCCCATGTATCGTTGACTCCACCGCTAAGATCCGGCTTGCCGCAAAGCGTATTGTCTTCGGCAAGTATTTAAACTGCGGACAGACCTGTGTTGCGCCGGATTATATTCTCTGTGACAAGCGCATCCGCGATGAGCTTATCACTGCGATTTTAGCTGAGATTGAAAAGCAGTTTGGGAAAGAACCTCTGAAAAATCCGAATTATGGAAAGATCATCAACGAAAAGCATTTTGAACGCATTCTCGGGCTGATCAATGGGGAAAAGTTTGTATACGGAGGACAGTCAGAGCCTGAATCGCTCCGCATTGCGCCTACCGTTCTGAATAATATTACGTGGGACGACGCTGTGATGGGCGAAGAGATCTTCGGTCCTCTGCTTCCGATCCTCACCTTCGACACATTAGACGAGGCGCTTGATACCGTGGAATCCCACCCTCATCCGCTTGCGCTTTATTTTTTCAGTGAGGACAAGGCTGCACAGAAGAAGGTCTTAGATACCTGCCGTTTTGGCGGCGGCTGTATCAATGACACGATCATTCATCTTGCAACGAGCGATATGCCATTCGGCGGTGTCGGTGAGAGCGGCATGGGCAGCTACCACGGCAGGGTTGGATTTGAAACCTTCAGCCATTACCGCAGTATTGTCGATAAGAAAACGTGGATGGATCTGCCGATCCGGTATCAGAAATATACCGGATTGAAAGAAAAGATGATGCGGATGTTTTTGAAATAAGGGGGATTATTCATAAAACTGTAATGCAAGTTCATTATAATGCAGTATGTCTTCCACTTCTGCAAGCCGTGTCCGGATTTTTTCTGACGCCGGCTGTTTTTCAAGATTCTCCTTGATGCCTGTGTATATGAGCTTTTCTTTTTCAAGGAAAGTTTTCAACACGGGATGGCGGTTTTGCAGGAGTAATCCACCATAAAGGTCTGAAAGTTTCAACACTTCCGAAGCTTTCTGTGCATTTTCACCCTGATACTGCACTTTCATCATCGGATAGAATTTTCCATCTTCCAACACCATGTCCTCTGCGAGAATGGCATATCCTTCTTCCCGTAAAAATTCACGGACATTCTCTATCTCGGACTGTGGCTGCAGGATGAGTTCTTTCGCAGACTGGCAGACTTTTTCCCCGTTTTTTAAGATATGCATGACCAGTCCGCCTCCCATGCCGGCGATGAGGACAGCTTCCACCTCGCCGGGTTTCAAAGCTGCCACACCGTCTGAGAGACGTGTCTGTATGTATGCCTGCAATCCATATAAAGCAATATGTTCTTTTGCCCGCTCTAACGGTCCTTCATTGATATCCATGGCAATTGCAGCTGGAATTTTCTTCTGCTGTAACAGATAGATTGGAATATATCCGTGATCTGTTCCAACATCTGCCAGTGTATATCCCTGTGTGACAAGAGCTGCGGCTGTCATTAAACGATTTGAAATCTTTACCATTTTACTCTAAGTAATCCTTTAATTTGCGGCTTCTGCTTGGATGACGAAGTTTGCGGAGCGCTTTTGCTTCGATCTGACGGATACGCTCACGTGTTACATTGAACTCTTTTCCAACTTCTTCCAGTGTTCTTGCACGGCCGTCCTCCAGACCAAAACGGAGTGTCAAAACTTTCTGCTCTCTCTCGGTCAGTGTTCCAAGTACTTCCTCCAACTGCTCTTTCAAAAGGGTAAATGCGGCTGCATCGGCCGGAACAGGCACATTATCATCCTGAATGAAGTCACCTAAGTGGCTGTCCTCCTCCTCACCGATCGGAGTTTCCAGAGAAACCGGCTCCTGGGAAATCTTTAAGATCTCACGCACACGCTCTACCGGCATATTCATCTCTGCTGCAATCTCTTCCGGACTTGGCTCACGTCCTAACTCCTGAAGTAACTGTCTGGAAACACGGATCAGTTTATTGATCGTCTCAACCATATGAACCGGAATACGGATCGTTCTCGCCTGGTCTGCGATAGCTCTTGTGATAGCCTGACGAATCCACCATGTTGCATAGGTAGAAAATTTATATCCCTTGCGGTAGTCAAATTTTTCCACAGCTTTGATCAGACCAAGGTTACCTTCCTGGATCAGATCAAGGAAAAGCATTCCACGTCCCACATATCTTTTTGCAATGGAAACAACCAGACGTAAGTTTGCTTCTGCAAGACGTTTCTTTGCCTCATCCCCTGCATCAAGATCTTTCTGCAAATTCTTGATCTCTTCTTTGATCTCTGCAAGTTCTTCTTCCGTTGCATTCTCTTCTCTGCTCTTTAAGATTGCGATCTTTTCCTTCGCCACAGCACCGGCTTCCATATTTTTTGCCAGCTCGATCTCTTCCTCTGCACTTAAAAGAGGTACTTTACCGATCTCCTTCAAATACATACGGACCGGATCTTCAATGGACACGCCATCCGGCACGGAAAGGTCGATTTTTTCCACTTCGATCTCGTCTTCATCATCTACATCGAGTAAAATTTCATCATCAGAATCATCATCTGTGATCCGAAGTACATCGATATTGTTTGCTTCCAGAAAATCAAGAATTTTATCAAACTGCTCTGCTTCTAACTGCATGTCCGCAAAGAAGTCGCTGATCTCCTGGTATTCCAACATGTTCTTTTTCTTTTTGGCCAAGGCTAACAGATCTTTTAACTTCTGCTGAAACTTTTCTTTTGCAGCTTCATCCATCACTGCTGCTTCTTTTTTGGTTTCCTTTACCTCGTTTTCTGTCTTTTTTGCCATTTTGTTTCATCCTCTCAAGTTTTCTACTATTTTGTCCCTAATCAATGGAAATATGCAATTTCTCCAATTCTTCCAGGTCACGTTTATCTGTTACTAGCTGCATCAGACCAGCCATATCTGTCGGTGCCAAATGCCCGGACCGATACTTGATACTGTTTTGTTTGATGCGGATAATGGTCTCTTTCAATGCCTTCTCCCGGTCTTCTTTTGACTCGACCTCATGGATTCTTGCATTGAAAAGCGCCGCAATCTCTTTCTGTGCCTCCTCATCTGGAAACATGCTGACGATCTTCGCCGGGTTTGCTTCTCCGCTCTCCTCAAACTGCTGGAATAATACTTCAGCTACCTTATGATATATCTCCTCCGTAAAATCCTTCGGTGCGATATATTTTTTTATCTTATGATATAATCCGGTATTCTCTATGAGCCATGTCAAAAGAAGTTTCTGGGATTGCTTCATCCCATCTTCTTTTTTGATTCCTCTGGCGGAGGCGTTTTTCTCATTGATACCGGTTTTTAACTGGGTTGGTTGTTTTCGGATGCCTTCCATCTGCATTCCGTATTTACCGACAAGCCGCTGTAAATCCTGCGTTGGCAGCATATATTTTTCCGCGACTGCCTGAATGTAAATATCACGCTCGATTTTTTCTGTGAAGGAGCATAGTTTCTTTGCCACTTCATGATAAAAGGCTGACTTGCTCTCCGGATCTTTCATGTCGTACTGCTGCTCTAAAATGCGTATCTCAAACATAAAGCTGTTCTCTGCATGATCGATACGATCCTGATACGCCTCTGCTCCCAAAGCCTTGATAAATTCATCCGGATCTTTGTGCGGACGCATATTAATTACCTTTGTCGTAATCCCTACTTCCTTTAAAATTGGAATCGCCCGGAGTGCAGCTTTCACCCCTGCGCCGTCACTGTCATAGGTTAAATACACTTCTTTGGTGTACCTTTTTAACAGATTCGCATGTCCTGCCGTCAGCGCAGTTCCAAGTGATGCCACCGCATTGTCAAATCCTGCCTGATGCAGCGCGATCACATCCATATATCCTTCACACAATAAAAACTGTGGTTTCTTTGTGGTCCTTGCAAAATTAAGTCCATACAGATTCCGGCTCTTATCAAAAATCGGTGTTTCCGGTGAGTTTAAATACTTCGGCTCTCCATCGCCCATCACCCTGCCACCGAAACCGATGACTTTGTTGTGGACATCCATGATCGGAAACATGGCACGGTTCCAGAATTTGTCATAGCCGCCGCGTCTCTCATCGATTGTCACAAGCCCCGACTCTTTTAAGATCTCATCCTCATACCCTTTGGAACGGAGATACCGGTATAAGTCATCACTGTACTGATCCGAATATCCCAGACCAAACTTTTTCATGGTCTCCTCAGACAATTCTCTTTTCTGGAAATAAGCGAGTGCATGTTTTCCACGGTCATTCCGCAATAATGTATAAAAATATCTGGCTGCCTCTTTGTTGATCTCCAACAGCCGCTGTTTTTTATCTGCCTCTCTCTTCTGTGCGGCAGAATATTCCTGCTTTGGCAGGGCAACACCTGCCCGGTCCGCCAAGGCTTCCATTGCCTCCCCGAAAGTAAAGTTTTCATACTGCATCATAAACGTGAAAACATTCCCTCCGGCTCCACAGCCGAAGCAGTAGTACATTTGTTTATTCGGAGAAACAGAAAACGATCCTGTTTTCTCGTTATGAAAAGGACACAGTCCAAAATAGGTGCTTCCCTTTTTCGTCAGATGCACATACTGTCCGATCACATCCACGATATCATTTCTGGAACGCACTTCTTCAATTATATCATCCGAAAAATATGGCATACTGCGTGTCCTCCTTTCCTATTAATATCCGTCTACCTGCCAGGCCTGCGCACGCCGCAGGCTATATTGGCTTAGTAACCATCCACTTGCCAGGCCTGCGGCAGGAAGTATTCGCTGAATTTGGTGATGGCATATTGGTCGGTCATACCTGCGATGTAATCGCAGATCACACGTTCCGTCTTTTCCCCTTCATCAAGCATTGCGAGGTATTTTTCCGGCAGGAACTCGATGTGGTCTTTGTAGAATCCGAAGAGCTGCCGGATCATTGCCTTTGCCTTCACTTCCTCACCCTTGGCAATTGGATTTGTGTATACATGATCGAACATAAAATGGCGTAGCTCAAACATGGCTTCCTGAATATCTGCTGACATCCGGATGTCATCCTGATCCATGCTGTTCATGATCACGTTATGTATGAGTGTATTTAAGCGCTGTTTTGTTGTAAAACCAAGTGTTTTACGGATCTCTGACGGAATATCATCCTCCGTCAGGATCTCTGCGCGGATCGCATCATCCACGTCATGATAAACATAGGCAATTTTATCTGATAAACGGACAACTTTTCCCTCTAAAGTATGTGGCATGGACTTGGACTGATGGTTTAAAATGCCGTCCCGCACTTCCCATGTCAGGTTTAAGCCCATGCCGTTTTTCTCAAGTTTTTCCACGATACGGACACTCTGCTCGTTGTGCCGGAATCCGTCTTCACAGATTTCGTTTAACACATACTCTCCGGCATGGCCAAACGGCGTATGCCCCATATCGTGTCCCAATGCGATTGCTTCCACCAAATCTTCATTCAGACGCAGTGCTTTTGCAATTGTTCTCGCATTCTGCGATACCTCTAAGGTATGGGAAAGTCTTGTCCTATAGTGATCTCCCTTCGGTGTCAGAAAAACCTGTGTCTTATTCTTCAACCGCCGGAATGCCTTACAATGCAGGATTCTGTCCCTGTCTCGCTGAAAAACAGGCCGGACATCGCACTGTTCTTCCCCGCGTTCCCTGCCTTTCGTGTTCACACTGAGCGTTGCATAAGGGCTTAATGTTTCCCGCTCCATTTTTTCAAGTTCTTCCCGTATTGTCATATGTATCACCTCTCTGATATCTGACAGTCTCTCCCGAAGCACCATATAAAAAATCGTTTCAATAAAATCTCCATATTTTTATTATTCGGCAGGATTTTTCAATTTCCTTTATTTTTTATAAAATTCATACAATTTTTTTATTTCAGATAATTCATGGCATCTAAAAGATTGCTCACACCGACCAGCCTGATACCTTTTACTTCTGTCATGGATTTTCTGCAGACTTCCGGTAGAATACAGACCTCAAAGCCAAGTTTTTTTGCCTCCTGCACCCGCTGTTCTGCCATATTTACCGCGCGGACCTCACCGCTTAATCCGACCTCGCCAAAACAGATGGTTTTCTCATCGATCGGTTTGTCCTTGTAACTTGAGATCAATGCAAGAACAATGCCAAGGTCGATTGCCGGCTCATTCATTTTGATTCCTCCTGCGATATTCACATAGGCATCACAGTCACCCAGCTTTAAGCCCAGTCTTTTTTCCAGAACCGCCATCAAAAGATTGACACGGTTAAAATCCGTTCCTGCCGCTGTTCTTCGCGGAATACCAAAATTACTGTGACATACAAGTGCCTGCACCTCCAAAAGGATTGGTCTAGTCCCTTCCATGGAACATGCCACAACAGAGCCGGACGCTCCCTCCGGCTTGCCGCTCAACATATATTCAGACGGATTTTCCACTTCCACAAGTCCGTCCTGCCGCATCTCAAATACACCGATCTCATTTGTGGAGCCAAAACGGTTTTTTACACCTCTTAAAATACGGTAAGCCGCATGCCTGTCTCCCTCAAAATAAAGCACGGTGTCTACCATGTGTTCTAACACCCTCGGTCCTGCCACCACTCCCTCTTTCGTCACATGTCCCACAATGAAAATGGAGATTCCCATTCCCTTTGCGATCTGCATCAAAACACCTGTGGACTCGCGCACCTGTGATACACTGCCCGGTGCCGAGGAAACCTCTTCGTTAAACATCGTCTGGATGGAATCGATTACAACGATCTGCGGTTTTTCCCGGTCAATGACTGCCTTTATGGTGTCAAGATTTGTCTCACACAGCAGTTTCAGACTGTCCCCGAAATTTCCGATACGCTCTGCACGGATCTTGATCTGCTGCAAAGATTCCTCCCCGGAAATATAGAGCACTTTTATGTTATGCTCCGACAGATTCCTGCACACCTGAAGCAGCAATGTGGATTTTCCGATTCCGGGATCGCCTCCCACTAACACCATGGAACCCTGCACAATACCTCCGCCAAGTACACGGTCTAATTCTTTCATATCGGTTGACACACGTTTGTCATAGGTCATCTCGATCTGGGACAGTGGCAGTACCTTTGCCTCTGACGCTGTTGCTTTCTGCTTTGCCAGTGTGCCCGCACTCTTTTTGTCCACCACTTCTTCTACAAATGTATTCCATTCCTTACATCCCGGACACTGCCCCATCCATTTGGACGATTCGTATCCGCAGGACTGGCAGAAAAAAATACTTGTTTTTCCTTTTGCCATAAAACCTTCCTTTATTGACAGCAAAAGGAGTTGCCGTTTCTGACAACCCCTTATCATTTCTTAGCATTTCTGAATCTGAACTTCTACCGGTTTCTCTCCAAGTTCCACACTGACGGTTAACTTGCCACCGAGATTTGTTTTCATCTTACCTGCGCTTGCTCCGTCCACTGTAATTTCATACTCAGTCTCTTCTTCTAACTCCAGTGTGATCTGAGCATCTTCCGGTCCTTCCACGGAAAAAGAAATTCCTGTGTCCGTTGCATTCAAATGATATGCCGCTGTTCCCGGTACGGATTCATAAACAAACATACCATTACGCTCCAGCTTTGTGATGTCTTTGTAAGTTTTTACCTTATAAAGATCTCCCTGATGCCCGAAGTTATCAAGCTTTGCCTTTGCATCCAGAGTGTAATCTCCAAAACTGATCGTTCCATCTGCTTCTGAACGAATTAATTCACTAATAGCGCTCATCTTTTCCTCCTGTGGTACAGTCCTTCTCTGCCTGCTGCACCGTAAAAATTTTGTAAAATCATTATAGCTCAACTACATTTCGATTGCCAGCATTTTCATCATTTTTAAGGATTTTTTTATTTTTGTGTTACTGTTCCTTTACTTCAAAAACAACTGCATTCTTTTTCGTAGTGACGATCACTTCATCACCCTTTTTCACCTTGCCGTCTAAGATTTCTTCTGCAAGCTGATCCTCGATCTCATTCTGGATTTTGCGGCGGAGTGGTCTTGCTCCATATTTCGGTTCGTATGCTTTTTCCACAATATAATTTTTCACGCTGTCACGCACATGAAGTGTGATATCCATCTGGCTCTTACAACGGTCTGTCAGATCTTTCAACATTAATGTGACGATCTGTTTCATATCATTTTTGTTCAGTGAACGGAATACGATGGTTTCATCAATACGGTTTAAGAACTCTGGTTTGAAAATTCTGCGCACTTCCTCCATCACACTGTTTTTTATGCGCTCGTAATTCTGCTTTTCATCATCAGAAGATGCAAAACCAAGTTTTTTCGGTTCCACAATGGACTGTGCTCCTGCATTTGATGTCATGATAATGATCGTATTTTTAAAGTCCACCTTGCGTCCCTGGGAATCCGTGATATGTCCATCATCTAACACCTGGAGTAAAATATTAAATACATCCGGATGCGCTTTTTCAATCTCGTCAAACAAAATCACGGAATACGGATTCCTGCGCACTTTCTCGCTGAGCTGACCGCCGTCCTCATGTCCGACATATCCCGGCGGGGAACCGATCATTTTAGAAACACTGTGTTTCTCCATGTACTCCGACATATCAACACGTATCATCGCCTGTTCATTGCCGAAAACAGCCTCCGCCAGTGCCTTGGAAATCTCCGTTTTACCTACACCTGTAGGTCCTAAGAACAGGAACGAACCGATTGGTCTTCTCGGATCTTTTAAACCGACACGTCCACGTCTCACCGCTTTTGCCACAGCCGTCACAGCTTCTTCCTGACCAACGACACGTTTGTGCAGCGTTGCCTCTAATTTTTTCAGGCGGGCTGCCTCGCCTTCTGCCAGTTTCTTCACCGGAATTTTTGTCCAGCCGGAAACAACATCTGCCACATCATCCTCTGTGACAGACAGATTCTTTCTGCGGATCTCACGCTGCGCTTTTTTTGTCTGCTTCTCAAGCTCTGCTTCCAATGCTTCTTTTTCTTCCTTGCACTGTTTTGCAAGCGCAATATCGGAATTGCTCAGAGCATCCTCTAACTGTAATTCTTTTTCTGTGATCTGATTTCTCAATTCCGCAAGTTTCTCTGTATGGTTAGGCACGCCAAACCGCACTCTTGCTGCTGCTTCATCCATCAGATCAATTGCCTTGTCCGGCAAAAAACGGTCATTGATATAGCGCGCTGACAGGCGGACTGCCGCCTCGACTGCCTCATCCGTGATCTTTACATGATGATGTGCTTCGTATTTACCGCGAAGCCCTTTCAAAATTGCAACTGTCTGTTCCTCGCCCGGTTCCTCCACCGTCACAGGCTGGAATCTTCGCTCTAGTGCAGCATCTTTTTCTACATATTTGCGGTATTCTGTGATTGTCGTTGCTCCCATGATCTGAATCTCACCACGGGCAAGTGCAGGTTTTAAAATATTAGAGGCATCGATCGCGCCCTCTGCGCCACCGGCACCGATGATTGTGTGAAGCTCATCGATAAACAGCAAAACATTTCCTGCTTTTGTCACTTCCTGAATCACTTTTTTGATACGCTCTTCAAATTCTCCACGGTATTTTGAACCAGCCACAATACCGGATAGGTCTAAAGATACCACTCTTTTTCCCTGAACAGAGTCCGGTACAAGGCCGGATACGATACGCTCTGCGATTCCTTCCACGATAGCCGTTTTACCAACTCCCGGTTCTCCGATCAGACATGGATTGTTCTTCGTTCTTCTGCTTAGAATCTGAATCACTCTCTGGATTTCTTCCTCACGTCCAACCACCGGATCCAGTGCTCCTTCCGTTGCAAGCTGTGTCAGATCTCTGGAATACTGATTCAACGTCGGGGTTCCCTCATTATTTTTCTTTTTTCCCGGACGGCCATTCTGAAATTCTTCGCGGTAAAGATTTGCATCTTCCCCCATCGCAATGAGAGTGTCCACAAAGACTTTCTGCATATTGACGGACAGCGTTGTCAGTAATCTGGATGCAACACAGTCTGTCTCTTTGATCATGGCAATCAGAATATGTTCTGTTCCAATGGCATCTGCATGGAATCTGACTGCCTCCTTCTCTGCATTCTCAAGAACTTTTGCTGCTCTCGGTGAATAACCATCTGATTCTGCTACTGCTGTTCCCTCCGCCGGAGCGATCAATTCTTTGATCAGATCTACAATTTTATCTAACTCTACACCATTCTCATTCAAAATTTTTGCCGCTACTCCTGAATTTTCCTTCAATAGCCCAATCAGTAAGTGCTCGGTTCCGATATAATTATGATGTAATGATTTTGACATTTTGCCGGCGATATCAATCGCTTTTTTGGCTTTTACAGTGTATGGTAATTGCATGTTGTCTCCTCACATTACGTTTTACTTTTAGGCAATTGCGAAACTCCTCATAATCTTCTTTAAATTGTTCAAAATTAACAAAAACATTCAAGACACGCTCTCGCTACGTGTCGCTCGCAGCGGTACTAAGAAGCCAGGCACAACTTACCGTTGTACCAGCCTTCTAAGTGCCGGCGGCTCCCCAGTGTCTTTCATGTCTTTTGTCAATTTTTCACAATTCAATTTAGGTTTTTATGAGTTTTGCAATTATCTACATTTTACTTTATATTATAAATCATTTAAGTCGAAAACTTCCAATCTTTTTTCATTTTTTATAGAAGTTTCATTTTTTTGTTGTTCATCCATTTTCACATTTTCTGTGGATGATTCTTTCTCAGATGTTTCTTCTGTCACTGGTTTCTTAGACTGGGATGGAATTTCATCCTCATAATCATTCCATTCGCGGTAAGCCCTGTTGATTGGATGTTCTTCCTCGATGTACTCTTCCTCGTCATCGAAATAATCGTCCTCATCCTCTTCGAACTCTTGTGCTTCTTCTGTTTCTTCTGCTTTTTTCGGTTTCCCGGCTTTATTTGTTCTCGCTGTCTGCCCTGCTTTTGATGCTTTTTTTGTGTTCTCTGCGTTTTTCATTGGAGCTTCAGGGGATTTTTCGACAAATTCATCTTCCTCATCGCTCTCGTACTCTGACTCTTCGTTCTCAGAATCGTCGTCCTCTAAGAGTTCGTCTTTTCCTTTTTTCTTTCTGCCAAAGAGAACGATATTCAGTATGACCACAGCTGCAATCGCCAATACAAAAATAATCACAGCGATCATGTTTCTGGAAAAGGATTTTGCATCTTTATATTTCTTTGAGAGTTCATCATACTGGCTCTGCAATGCTGCAAGATCATCCGAAGAAGAATCCGCTGTCTCTGTAATATTTCCGTTCACACGCTGGTAAGTGCCTTCTGCTGCATCATACTGATACCAGCCTTCGGTTCCATCCTGGTTCACTCCATAAAAGATATAGAAATCAGATGCTTCCTCTCCATCCTCTACCGGAAGCTGGTAAGCGGTCATCACGGTATTTTCCGGCATTTGCAGGGACACCTGCACATAACTCTCCGGCAGTACCGAATCAAGCGGTGCCAAAAGTGGAATCACATAACTGCTCTCACCTGCAGTAAACTTCATAAAATCATAGACAACATCCCTGGTCTCATCATAAATAAAGAATCTGCCGGTCGTTGCGTCCACATTGTCTGTTTCCAGATAGATCAGAGAAATTGTTCCTTTGTCAAACGTCAGACCTCTGCATTCCGTTCCACGGAAATTAACTGTTGCTTCTGTAAAATCAGCCGGAATCTGTTCCTCTGTAAAATTGTCTGCGATATGGTAGGTCGTGTTATTGATCACAACATCTGCCGCTGATACCGGAGTTTCCGTTGTGTCCACTTCCTCAGTATCTTCTGGAGTCTCGCTGTCACCATTTCCGTCGTCTCCGTTTTCACCGCCTGTAGTTGTCGTCTCACTTCCGGTGGTTCCTGCTGCCTGTCTTGTCACAGTGATTTTATAAGTGGCTGTTGTTCCGTTTTCTGCCTTTACAACAATCTTCACAACATTCGCTCCGACGGCAAGATTCGTGTTTCCGGTAACCGATTCAACGGTTGCCTTTTCATTGACCGGTGTTGCACTCACTGCAATACTTGTCACAGAATTATCCACAGCTGCCGTATACTTTGTTGTGCTTCCCTTAAAAGCCGGAGACAATGTTCCCGGCGAGATTGTCAGTGCTTTTAAGGAATTATCTGCGGATAAAGCTGCCGTATTCGTATTACTTCCAGTATTGTTGTTACTTCCTGTGCCAGAACTGCTTCCATTTCCCGCATTTCCATTGCTGCCGGAGCTTCCATTGTTCGTGCTGTTTCCACCTGCTGCTTCGTTTTTGACCGTTACAGAAGTGCTGCTGCCTGCCATGGAATCCAATTCTTCTTCGGTACCGTAAATAACACCATCCGTAGCAGAAAGCGAAATAGAAGCTTTTCCCGCACTGATTGCTTTTAATGTCACACTGAAGCTGTCACTCGCTACCGAAATACTTCCGCCGCCACCGCCATAAGTTGCATTACAGCTCACAAACTCCAGAATGCCGGCATCATAGGTCAAAACCATATTGGCATATGCACTGTCCCCGGATGCACTTAATGCTTTTGCCGTTACCGTCACAGTCTGTCCGATATTCAGGGAACCGGCAGACACAGCGATCGTTGTTTTTCCGGAAGCCGCCTTGGCATGCATCTGCGGTGTCATAAGGCAGATGCATAATGTTAACAGTGTAATGATCACACCTAATTTCTTTTTCATTTTACTCTCCATTCTTATGTGTGAAAATAGTATTTTCTCACTAAAATAACTCTTTCTATCCACACAGCCCTGTTACTGTTCAATCTGTGCTGCATTTATAATATGTTTCTGCAAAAGCACAAGGTCTTTTACGGAAACTTTTCCATCTCTGCTTATATCCGCAGCCGCTGCATACGCACCGGAAAGCTGTGATGTTCCAAGAATCTGTTTCTGCATCATGACCAGATCGACCACAGAGATTTTTCCATCTCCATTGATGTCACCGTAAATGACAACGTCATACTGCTTCACCAGTGTTCCATTTGCATATACTGCAATTTTATTACCTGTTCCGACTGCACCGGTATTTTCTGTGCCATCTGCTTTCAGCACTTTGACCGTGCCGCTTCCCGCTGAGATATTGGCAAGTACAGAAGAAGCGCCTGTTCCCGGTGTAATACCTGTGATCACGGTATCTCCCAGTTTATAGGAGGTAGAAACGGATACGCCGTCCGCAACCGTTGTTCCACCACTTTCCGGTGTCTGGGTATTGTCTGCTGCCGGCTGCTGTCTTACCACATTGATCGTGTAGGTTTTTGCCGAACCGCTCTGTGACACACAAGTTACGTTGATCGCATTATTTCCATAATTCAATGCATAAGTTCCCGCTCCGGAAACTCCCGCTTTCGGTGCAACTGCCGAAGCACCTACATTGATCGAGCTTACCTCGGTTCCAACGATCACGGAATAATCGGTTACTGCTGCCTGGAAAGACGGTGTCAGTCCATATCCGCTTACGCTGAGAGAAGAGAGCCAGTTATTCGGATTACCACTGTCTGAAAACGTCACTGCTGACTCCGGCATATTGCTATACACCGGAATACGGAATATAAATCCCTGTGATTTATCCGCATAAGCGGTGCTCATTGTTTTTCCTTCTGACATTGCCGCCTGCACATTTGTCATGTACTGATGTGAGTATATGCTGTTCATATTCACCACATTAAATTTCTGGAAATATAAGGTGTTCTGCCCTTTTTTCACATAATTATTTCCAACGATACCAGCTCCACCATTAATTGATTTATAAATAGAATTCCAGTCGTTATTTTTCGCATAAATCAATCCGTTGACCGTCGCAGACGCAGACGATGTCGTATATGCTCCGATATTAAAGTAATTGTAATATCCATTATAGCCAGAGTAATTGCCAGAGATCAAAGGACTTGTCCCCTTATTTCCCTGCTCCTGCTTACATCTTGCAGCCAGATGATAGGGACTGACACTCAAGTTCTGTCCCACTTCCATGAAAGTATCTGCATAGCTTCGCGATGCTCCGTCTGTATCGCTATAGTTTCCACTCATAAAACTGCCTGACAGAATATTTCCAACTCCTGTTACGTTCTGATATGGCGCATATTCTAACGTTTCAAACTGAAAAATATACGTGTCATTCAGGTAATTTCTCGGATCCATGCAATATGCTATGTAATTGGAGGAGGCACTTACCCAGCCTGCTCCGTCATAACCATACCATTTGTTGGTCGCCCAGTCATAAGCACCCGTCTCCGTTGACTTTCTCGCATCATTGGAAGAACTCTGCACCAGATTCCTTCCGACAACACTCTCATTTGCAATGACGGTATTCCAGTCCAGTCCGGTCTGTACCGGAACGAACTGCCAGTCTGGATACTTCTGGTGCAATGCCAGAAGCGAATTACAGTAACTGTCCGGAAATCCCGCTGCTTTTAACGATGCAACATACTCATCATCCGTCACCGTTGTGGTGTCTCCCTGCGATCCATCCGCAGAAGTCTGTCCGGTTACCGCAAGATATGTTCCACAGATCCACCCGGCATAATCCACCCCATCTTTATTAAACGTCACATTATACCAGATTGTCCCATTCGTTGTTGTCTGTCCCAGCACATTCACCGTCTGGTCTCTTTTTACCATGGTCACCGGCGAATATGCCGTGCTTGCTCCGGTTCTCACGTAAACGTTGCCATTGGTGTTCGTGACCACTCCGACCGCTCCCTGTGCCGAACTGTCTGTGATCGCACTTCCGGAAGAGGTATCTTCTGTTGAAAGCGTGATAAAATCTGACCGGATATATCCGGTGGATGCCATTCCATTATAGGAAATCTGTACCTTGTACCATTTCATTCCATCGGAGCCATCCACTTCATCTATCACACGGACTGCTGTACCCGCAGCTAAAGATGTGATCTTGTCCCCATCTACCGGAGTCTTTCGCATCTGTACCGGTCCATCATTCAAAACACCCGCCGTCTCCGTATACGCATAACTTTCCAACGGTTTTACCGTAATGACCGCAGCCGCTGCTGTCACACCAAAAATCGTTGCAAAGATAAAGCTCCGCCATTTTCTCTGTTTTATATTAAGGTTTCTTCTCATTTTTCCTCCAGATGCCTTCGGTATTCCCCAAAAAGACACAGTAAATCAAGTTTATTATATTTAATTCACGATAGAGCGTCAACCTTAATCTGGTAAATATAGTAACTGATATGTATGATACAGCAAAGTGCTCAGATACTGTCTGAGCAGTAACGATGTTTTGTCCTTTTTTCCACCTTATCATTGGTGAACTACCCATTGTCTTAAGCCAATGGGCTTCCTGCTTCATCGACCTCGTAACCTACTATCTCCACAGACGTTAATTCGGGCAGTCCCTGCCCTATATATTTCTTTATGCTATTTGTCTTAATCCCTCTGTCAGTATATTTTTTGCGGCATTGATATCCCTGTCATGTTCCGCTCCGCATTTCGGACATATCCATGTCCTCACTGACAAATCTTTTGTATCTGGATTCTGATACCCGCAAACAGAACA
>OOCB01001742.1_pt1 | contig 27705 bp, 20 predicted proteins | sample 1671351 | NCBI WGS metagenome assembly OOCB01 (sample SAMN06348148, study PRJEB24527) | human gut metagenome | biome: human gut; feature: ankylosing spondylitis patient; material: feces | host: Homo sapiens | place: China | collected 2015-10 | reverse complement strand
AGGGGCATAGCTCAGTTGGTAGAGCAGCGGTCTCCAAAACCGCGTGCCGAGGGTTCGAATCCTTCTACCCCTGCCAAGGTAAGCCGTACACTTTCGGGTGTGCGGCTTTTCTTGTTGGCTGTTCGGCGTGAGCTCCAGTGGCGCTGTAAAAGCATACAATTCAGCCGCTGCTTTGGGGGAATATATTTTTCTTTGCAGCCCACTTGATTTTTTGTTTTGTTATAGTATAATTAACTCCGCGCTTGAGCAAAACAGGCTGCCAACCACCCTGTTTTTTACTTTTGCGCGTTGTTTTGTGTGGAAAAATGATCTTGTTGAGGGAACGCATATGACCAAAGATTTAACGAGCGGAAATCCGTTCAAAATCATCCTGTTGTTCACCCTGCCGCTGATGCTGGGCAACCTGTTCCAGCAGTTTTACAGCCTGGCAGATACCATCATTGTGGGCCGTTTTGTTGGTGTCAATGCGCTGGCGGCAGTTGGCGCTACCGGCTCGGTCAACTATCTGATCCTGGGTTTTGTTATTGGCATGTGCAACGGCTTTGCTATCCCCATCGCACAGCTGTTTGGTGCCCATGATGACAGCGACCTGCGCCGCCATGTGGCCAATGCAACCTGGCTGTGCATTGCCTGGGGTGTTGGGCTTACCGTTGTCACGGTGGCGCTGACCCGCCCCATTATGGAGCTGATGCAGACCCCGGCGGACATTATTGATGGTGCCAGCACCTACATTGGCTGGATCTTTGCGGGAATTCCCTTTGTTTTTCTCTATAATATGGTTTCGGCCATCATGCGCGCTTTGGGCGACAGCAAAACCCCGCTTTACTTCCTGGTGCTGACCAGCGCTGTCAACATTGTGCTGGATCTGGTGCTCATCATCAACTTTAATATGGGTGTTTTGGGTGCCGCTGTGGCAACCGATGTTTCGCAGGCAATCTCCGGCGTGATCAGCCTGATCTATTTGATCAAAAAGTTCAAGATCCTGCATATGACGCGGGATGAATGGAAATACAGCCGCTCTACCTGCCGCCGCCTGTCTGCTATGGGCCTGCCCATGGGCCTGCAGTGTACCATCACGGCCGTGGGCGGCGTTATAATGCAGTGGGCCGTCAACGGGCTTGGCAGCTCTGTGGTTGCCGCCATTACGGCTGCGGGCAAAACCCAAAACCTGCTCTCCTGTGCGTTGGAAAGCATCGGCACCGCTATGGCAACCTATGCGGGCCAGAACCTTGGCGCGGCCCGGCTGGACCGTGTGCGCAGCGGTGTAAAAAGCTCCTACATTATGGTGGTTGCTTATTCCGTCCTTGCTTTTATTGCCCTGCACTTTGGCGATGTCGTGATCATCGGCCTCTTCCTGGATACCAAGACCGAGGTTGAGATCGTGGCGATGGCGCGGGATTATATGTTCTGGAACAGTCTGTTCTTTATCCCGCTCGGCGCGCTCATCGTATGGCGCTATACCATTCAGGGGCTGGGCTATTCCACACTTGCCATGATGGCCGGTGTGGCCGAAATGGTGGCGCGTACCGTTATCGCCCTGGTGCTGATTCCGGTGCTGGGCTATTTTGGCGCAGAGCTGTCCAACCCGGTAGCCTGGGTGGCGGCCTGCCTGTTCCTGTACCCGGCTTACCTGTGGACGGTCAAACACCTGGAAAACCGCCTGCTTGCCGGCCACCTTGCCATGCGGCACAGCGCGGTAGGGGATTGACCCCCTGAATTTTTATCACGATCCATGCTTTTGCCCTGCATGCCCTGCGGTATGCGGGGCATTTTTGCACCATTCCGGCATTTTTTCAAAAAGCTCTTGCCCTGCGGCGGCAAAAGCAATATAATAACTGTATATTTATTCATAGAGGGTCAGAGCGTATCGAATAAGCAAACAAGCGGGTGGAATATTTTCACCACGTTTGCTTTACGGTACGCCCCAGCGGGCCGCATACGCCCTGTATGTGCAAAAAAGGGCAGGGGAAGTGCCGCGCCGCGCAACAAGAGGGAAGGAAGTAGTATTATGCCGGAAAAGAAACCGTTCATCACCCTTGAGCAGGCACAGGAAATTATTGCCGATGTGCCTACCCCGTTCCATCTTTATGACGAAAAAGGCATCCGCGCCAATGCACGCCTTGTCAACAAAGCTTTTGCATGGAACAAAGGGTTTAAGGAGTATTTTGCTGTTAAGGCAACCCCCAACCCGTACCTGCTGCGCATCCTGAAAGAGGAAGGCTGCGGCGTGGACTGCTCCAGCTACACCGAACTGCTGCTGAGCGAAGCCTGTGGCTTCAGCGGCAGCGATATCATGTTTTCCTCCAACGAAACGCCGGTGCAGGACATGAAGAAGGCGTATGACCTGGGCGCTTACATTAACCTGGACGACCTGACCCATGTGGATTTCCTCAAGAATGTGGCAGGTATCCCCGAAACGATCTGCTGCCGCTTTAACCCCGGCGGAACCTTTGACCTGGGCAACGGCATCATGGATAATCCCGGCGATTCCAAGTACGGCATGTCCGAAGAGCAGATGACCGAAGCTTATACCCGCCTGATGGCACTGGGTGCAAAGAACTTCGGCATCCATGCTTTCCTGGCCAGCAATACCGTTACCGATGATTATTACCCGGAACTGGCCGGTATCCTGTTCAACCTGGCTGTGCGTCTGCACCAAAAGACCGGTGCACACATCAAGTTCATCAACCTGTCCGGCGGCGTCGGCGTTGCCTACAAGCCGGAGCAGCGCTCCAATGATATCCTGGCCATTGGCGAGGGTGTCCGCAAAAAGTTTGAGGAGATCCTGGTGCCCGCCGGTATGGGCGACGTTGCCATCTTTACCGAGATGGGGCGCTTTATGCTGGCTCCGTATGGCTGCCTGGTTGCCACAGCCATCCACGAAAAGCACATTTATAAAGAGTATATCGGTCTGGATGCCTGCGCTGCCAACCTGATGCGCCCGGCCATGTACGGTTCCTACCACCACATCACCGTGCTGGGCAAAGAGAACGCCCCCTGCGACCATAAATACGATGTGGTCGGCGGTCTGTGCGAGAACAATGATAAGTTTGCCATTGATCGTATGCTGCCCAAGATCGATATGGGCGATGTGCTGGTCATCCACGATACCGGTGCCCATGGCTTCTCGATGGGATATAACTACAACGGCAAGCTGCGCAGCGCCGAAGTGCTGCTGTGCGAGGATGGCTCCCACCAACTGATCCGCCGCGCCGAGACCCCGGCAGACTATTTTGCCACCTTTGATTTTACCCCATTCTACAAAAAAATGGGCCTGTAATATACAGCCCAAAGTGAGGAAACGCTATGTTCCAGTTTATGCTTGTTGTCGGCCTTGTGCTGGCGTATTACGGCTATGCCGTTACCAAAAATCCCCGCATCTGGGGGGACCAGGGGCGGAACGCCATAAAAGAAGAAAACTGGAACCGCTATGTCCGCTATAACGGGCAGTTCGCCATGTATGCCGGCTTTTTGATGGCGGCCCTTGGCGCGCTGGATATGGCGGTCGATCTGTCCACCGCCATCTACCTGCTGATTCTGCTGGGCGGTTTGGCCATCCTTTTGTATCCCTTCGCCCACTGGATGCACGAAAACGAGGGCACCTGGAACCCCTGGCCCCGCGTGGAAACCGAAAAGCAGAAGCGCAAGCGCCTGATCAAAGAGCAGGAGCGCCAGGAAAAGAAAAACAAAAAGAAATAAGACGGCTTTGGGTCACTTGATTTCCGTTGCTTTTCTCAGACGCTCATCTTATAAAAAACAGAGAACAAAAGAATAGTAAAACAAAAAGGCATGTGCTATCATTCAAGCACAGGCCTTTTTCATAATCTCTGAACCATTGGAATCCGCAGCTCTGCATTTCTATCCAAACATCTGCGTTCGTTTGCGGCAATTTATTCCGCGCAGCCGATATCCTGCGCAATTTCCTGCACGGATTCCTTGTCGAATTCACCCAGCGGCAGGATCAGCCGTGCCAGAATTTCCTGTGGCAGAACTTCCAGCAGGGCGGTCTGGTCGCACTCTGCGTGTTCTGGGGCGCACAGGCGGCACTCATCGGCATCTTGCTCCACGCGGGCATAATGGCCGGTGGAGATAAAACGGCAGTCGAGCTTATCAGCCGTCTGCATCAGCAGCTGGAACTTCAGCAGTTCGTCCGCGGCAGTGTCCGCTGCTTCAATCACGTGCAGGGTTACATCCAGCGCCTTGGCGGCGTTCTGCGCGGTCTCCACGGCATCGTCGGCCATCCCTGCAAAATGCACCAGTGCGGCCTGTACGGCAAAGCCCTGCTCCTGCAAAATGCGCACAGTAACGGCAGCGTCCATGCCGCCGTTCAGCCCAACTAGAACCTTATCCTGCTTTTCAAATGTATTAAAACCCAGTGCTCCGTCCATAATATCCTCCTGTATCAGCGGTGCGCAGTGCGTCAGGCCTGCTTTCCGCCGTATTTTTTGCTTTGCTCCACGGCCAAGCGGTCGCAACGCTCGTTTTCAGGGTGGCCTGCGTGGCCTTTCAGCCAGTGGTAGTGGATCACATGCTTCTCGCTTTCTTCCAGCAGCGGTGCCCAAAGGTCGGGGTTCAAGGCGGGGGATTTGTCTGCCTTTTTCCAGCCGCGCTTGCGCCAGCCCTTGGCCCAGCCCTTTTCCAGCCCGTTGATCACATACTGGCTGTCGCTGTACAGGTCAATGTCACAGGGCTCTTTCAGCTGGCGCAGGGCTTCCAGCAGGCCGGTCAGCTCCATGCGGTTGTTGGTGGTTCCGGCCTCGCCGCCGGAAATCTCTTTCTCATACACCTTTTCTCCGGTACGGAAGCGCAGAATCGCGCCCCAACCGCCGGGGCCGGGGTTGCCGCTGCAGGCACCGTCGGTATAAATTTCGATGTGTTTCATGTTACCCTCGTTTTGCTGCGGCAATACTGGAATCAGGGCGTGCCGGAAAATGGCATCCTTTTCTTTGCTTTTCGCTGTACCTTATCGGCCAGCCGCAATGCCCGGAACCCTGCCGCTTTACTATAAAGATAATTATACGCGATTTTGCCCAGCCCTGCAAGCTTTTGTGTAATTTGTCCATAAATGCGTCCGGCATACTATTTGACAATGTCCCCGCTGCGCCTTATAATAGATTTAATTGCAATGTCGTAGTTTGATTCAGGACCCGGTTGCAGCCTTTCGGCTGAACTCTTCGCGTCCAAACCTTGATTCAGTAAATCGGCACAGTGCCGTACAAATTTTACATGCGACAAAACATCACGTCCGGGGTACGGTGCTTACCGTGTGTGTAACTACCAACCCTGGCCGAATACAATATGGAGGTTATGCAATGGAAGATCACAATAACGAAAAACGCCCCCGCCAGCAGGGCCGCAGCAATTACACCCGCCGTGCCCCGCGCGCAAATAATAATAACCAGAACCGCAAACCCGGTGCGCCTGCCCCCGCGGCCAGCGCCCCGCAGGCAGCGGCGGAAAAACCACAGCCCCAGCACCGCAAGCCGCAGCGCCGCCGTGCCCCGCAGCCCCAGCAGGCTGCAGCGAGCAATGCGGTGAATGCAGCAGCTCCGGCCCCGGTGCAGCGCCCCCGCAGCCCGCAGCGCCGCAGCTATAAGCAGCATTATTATGATGCTTCCACCCCGGCTGTTCCCATGCACATCTGCCCGCTGGGCGGCCTGGGCGAAGTTGGCAAAAACATCACCCTGTATGAATGCCAGGGCGATATGATCCTGGTGGACTGCGGCCTGGTGTTCCCGGATTCCGATATGTTCGGCGTGGACCTTGTCATTCCGGATTTCACCTATGTATTGGAAAATAAGGACCACATCAAGGGCCTGTTCATTACCCATGGCCACGAAGACCATATCGGCAGCCTGCCGTATCTGCTCAAAAAGTTCAACGTGCCCATTTACACTGCACGTTTGACCATTGGCCTGATCAAAAACAAGCTGGAGGAGCACGGTCTTGCCTCCAGTGCAGAGTTCCATGAGATCCGTCCCCGCCAGAAAGTGCGCCTTGGCTGCTTTACGGTGGAGCCCATCCATGTCAACCACTCCATCCCGGATTCTCTGGCGTTTGCCATTGACTGCCCGGCAGGCACCGTGCTGCATACCGGCGACTTCAAGATCGACTACACGCCGCTTTCCGGCGATGCCGTTACCGACCTTTCCACCATTGCGGAGTATGGCCGCCGCGGCGTGCTGGCTTTGCTGGCGGATTCTACCAACGCGGAGCGCCCCGGCTTTACGGCAACCGAGCAGACTGTGGCCGAAGGGGTGCGCAGTCTGTTTGCCCGCGCCAAAAACCGCCGCATTATCGTGGCAACCTTTGCTTCCAACATCTACCGCATCCAGCAGATCATTGACCTGGCCATTGAGTATGGCCGCAAGGTGGCCGTCAATGGCCGCAGCATGGTTTCCAACACCGAAATGGCGCGGGAGCTGGGGTATCTGCATGCGCCGGATAATGTGCTGATCGATATCGAGGAGATCAACAAATACCCACCGGAAAAGGTTGTCCTTATCACCACCGGCAGCCAGGGCGAACCGCTGTCCGCTCTGTCCCGTATGGCGCAGGCCAGCCACCGTACCGTCAAGGTCGGCCCTACTGACTTTATCATTATCTCGGCCCGCCCCATCCCCGGCAACGAAAAGACCGTGACCAAGGTGGTCAACGGCCTTTTGGCCCTGGGCGCAGAGGTCATTTACGAAAACATGTACGATACCCATGTTTCCGGCCACGCCTGCCAGGAAGAGCAGAAGCTGATGCTGACCCTTGCCCACCCGCAGTATTTCCTGCCGGTTCACGGCGAGTTCAAGCAGCTCAAGCGCCACGCCGAAACGGCGGAGCACCTGGGCTATATCCCCAAGCAGAATATTTATATTGCTGAAAATGGCCAGAACATCCGCCTTTCCCGCGATGGCATGGCAGTGGAGGGCACTGTGCCCGCCGGTGCCGTGATGGTGGATGGCTATGGCGTGGGCGATGTGGGCAATGTGGTCCTGCGTGACCGCCACCACCTGTCGGAGGACGGTATCATCATCGTTACCGCAGCCGTGGATGGCAGCACCGGCCAGCTGCTTTCCGGCCCGGACCTGGTTTCCCGCGGCTTTGTCTATGTGCGGGAAAGCGAGGAGCTGATGGACGGTGCCCGCGTGCAGGTTGAAATGGCCCTTGACCGCAGTATGGCGGATAACATGCACGACTGGGCCAGCGTGAAATCCCGCGTGCGGGAGGCGCTTTCCAGCTATATCTACCGCAAAACCAAGCGCAGCCCCATGATTCTGCCCATTCTGATGGAAGTTTGATCCAAACCATATCTGACCGTGACCGCCTGCCCCACATTGCAGGCACCGAGGAACGATGATGAAAAACAAGCTGAGACGTGATATCTTTGTCATTATCTTTTTGCTGCTCGTTGCGTGCATCGCTCTGGCTGTGCCGCTGGCGTTCAGCAACCCGCGCTGGCTGCTGGCACCGGCGCTGCTTGTAGTGTTTGCGTTGGTGGTGGCGGTGCTTGGCATCCGCCGGCTGCGGCGCTTTGTGGCCGATATGCTGTGCGGGACCAACTTTGAGGGCAGCAAGACCCAGTATTCGCTGGCGGATTTTTCCATCCCCACTGCCCTGATTACCGAAGGCTCCGTGGTGTGGTATAATCCGGCCTTCCGGGAGCAGATCCTGGCGGGGCAGGATGCCCTGCTGGCTGCACCGGACCGCCTGATGACCGGCATTGACCTTTCCGTCTGTGCCCGCGCCCACGGCCAGGACCTGACCATTGACGAAAACCGCTACACGGCCTATGCCACAACCAGCCGCAGCAGCAAAACGGGCACATTGCTGTTTTTGGTCAACGATACGTTCTACAAAAACACGCTGGATGAATACACTGCCAGCCGCCCGGCTTACCTGATTATTGGGGTGGACAGCTATGACGAGCTGTTCAACGATATGAAGGACTCCGAGCAGGCGCACGAGCTGGAGGCCATCAACACCCTGCTGGAAGAATACATCGGCCGCACGACCGGTTTCCTGCGCAAGGTGTCCAACAGCCGCTATATTGCGGTGGTGGAAGAGCGGGATATCCGCTGGATGATGGAAGAACGCTTTGATATTCTGGATAAAGTGCGTGCGTTGCACCCCGGCGGAATGTTCACCCTTTCCATCGGCGTAGGCCATGGCGGCGCTACTATGCAGGAATGCCAGGAGATGGCCCGCGAAAGCATTGATATTGCCTTGGGCCGCGGCGGCGACCAGGCTGCCGTGAAAACAGTCGATGGCTTTGAGTTCTTCGGCGGCATTTCCCATGGTGTCGAAAAGCGCAGCCATGTGCGCAGCCGCATCATTGCCAACGCCCTGGCAGACCAGATCCGCCAGAGCGACAGCGTCATTATCATGGGCCACCGCCAGAGCGATTTGGATGCCATCGGCTCCGCCATCGGTTTGCTGCGCATGTGCAAAATGTGTGATGTGCCTTCGGTCATCGCAGTGCGCAGCAAGGCAACGCTGGCGGGCCAGCTGCTGGATGTGTTCAACAAAGCGGGGGAGGACCACAACTTTATTGAGCCGGAAGAAACCTATAAGCTCATCACCCCCAAAACCCTGCTGATCGTAACCGATACATACCAAAAGCGCCTGCTGGAAGACCAAAAGATTTACGAAAAATGCAGCCGCGTGGTTGTTATCGACCACCACCGCATGGCGGTAGGGCATATTGATAACCCGATCCTTTTGTATCATGAACCCTTTGCTTCCAGCGCCAGCGAGCTGGTGTGTGAACTGCTGCAATTCATGCCCGCCCAAAACAACATCACTCAGTTGGAAGCTCAGGCGCTGCTGTCTGGCATCATGCTGGATACCCGCAGTTTTGCGCTGCATGTCGGCGTGCGTACCTTTGAGGCTGCCGCCTGGCTGCGCAGCCGCGGGGCCGAAACCGCCGCGACCAAGCGCCTGTTCAATATTTCCAAAGAAGAATACGAAGCCCGCGCCGCTATTGTGGAGGGTGCTTACCTCTACAAAGGCTGCGCTATCGCCACTTCGGATGAGCTTGACCCCGCCATGAGTGTGGTTCTGCCCATGGCAGCCAATGACCTGCTGACCATCAACGGCGTGGATGCCAGCTTTGTGGCAATCGCCAAAAACGGTGGGGTCAACATCTCCGCCCGCAGCATGGGGGCGCTGAACGTACAGGTCATTCTGGAGCCCTTAGGCGGCGGCGGCCACCTGACGATGGCCGGTGCCCAGCTGCGTGATTGTACCGTAAAGGAAGCCGAAGCCCGCATCCGCGCGCAGATCGACGAATACCGCGCCAACCAGGAATGCCAGGAAGAACTGGTGGGTGCAGTTTAACAAATTAAATTATCAGCGAATCCCTGCCAATGGCAGAAAATTATATCAATTACTACATAGAGAGGGGAACCACCACGATGAAAGTTATTCTCAAACAGGATGTCAAGAGCATTGGTAAAAAGGATGAAATCCATGAAGTGTCGGACGGTTACGCCCGCAACTTCCTGTTCCCGCGCGGTCTGGCTGCAGTGGCCGATGCTGACGCTGTGAACACCGCCCGCACCAAGAGCGAAGCCAAAGCCCACCATGAAGCCGAAGCTAAGGCTGCTGCTGAAGAACTGGCTGCCAAGATCAAGGGCCAGATCGTTTCTGTCAAGGTCAAGGGGGGCGCTTCCGGCAAGCTGCACGGCAAAGTGACCGCAAAGGAAGTTGCCGAACAGTTGTACAAGCTGACCGGCACCGAAATCGACAAGAAAAAAATCGAAATGCCCGCCAGCATCAAGGAGTTTGGCAGTTATGATGCCAAAGTCCGCCTGCATGTGGGTGTTGTGGCCGCGTTCAAGGTCAAGGTCGAGGAGGCTCCGCTGTAATTGGCAGGGGGGCTTGTAATTACATTCCAACAAAAACGGCAGGGAGGTGCCTGAATGGCAAACAATGAATTAAGCTTGTCCAGCCTGGGCATTCAGCTGCCGTATAACATGCAGGCGGAACAAAGCGTGCTTGGCGCAGCGCTGATGGATGAAACCATCCTGAACCGCCTGATCACCGAGATGGACCCCGATATGTTCTATTCGGAGCAGAACCGGGCCGTCTATGAGGAAATGCGCCGCCTGTTCAGCGAAAGCGAAGCGGTGGACGTTATCACTCTGGTGGACTCTCTGGCTCAGAACGGTGTGTTCAAGGGCGCAGATGATGCCAAAGTGTACATTACCCGCATTGCGGAAACCGTCCCGGCGATTTCCAACGTCGATTCTTACATCAAGATCGTCAAGGAAAAATATCAAACCCGCCGTCTGATCGAAGCAGCCCGCGATATCCTGCAGCAGTCCAGCGAGGAATCCGATTCTGACCTGCTGCTGGAAAGCGCCGAGCAAAAGCTGTACGATATCCGCAACGGCCAGGACCGCTCCGGCGTTAAAACCATTCAGGAGTCTATCCTGGAAGTTATTGATACCATGCAAAAGCTGTCCGGTGCGGACCGCGATAAATTTGCCGGTATCCCCACAGGCTTCAACTATCTGGATAATATCCTGACCGGCCTTGGCCGTTCGGACCTGATTATTCTGGCGGCCCGCCCCGGTATGGGCAAAACCAGTTTTGCGCTGAACATTGCTACCAATGTGGCCCGCCTGCAAAAGATACCGACCGTCATTTTCAGCTTGGAAATGACCTGCGAACAGCTGACCGACCGCATCCTTTCCAGCACCGCAGGCATTGACAGCCAGGCATTCCGCACCGGCCGCCTGAACAACTCCGACTGGAACGACTTTGCCAATGCAACGTCACTGTTGTATAACATTCCCATTTACATGGATGATTCCTCCGGTATTTCGGTGCCGGAAATCAAGGCAAAAATCCGCCAGATCAACCAGGACCCCAAACGGGATAAGATCGGTCTGGTCATCATCGACTATTTGCAGTTGATGCAGTCCGCCAAGCGCACCGAAAGCCGCGTGCAGGAAATCAGCGATATCACCCGGAACCTGAAAATTATGGCTAAGGAACTGAACGTTCCTGTCATTGCGCTGTCCCAGCTTTCCCGTGCTGCCGAAAAAACAGCGGGTCGCTCGGACCACCGCCCCCAGCTTTCAGACCTGCGTGATTCCGGCTCTATCGAACAGGATGCGGACGTGGTGCTCTTCCTGTACCGCGCTGCCTATTACAATTCCCAGAACGGCGAAACCGAACAGGCGAACGAAAACGAAGCCGAATGTATCGTGGCCAAAAACCGCCATGGCGAAACCAGTGTGGTCCGCCTTGGCTGGGATGGCGCCCATACCCGGTTCAGCAATCTGGACGAGATCCATGAACAGTACTGACGCAGACAATTCATTGCAAAACCCAGTAAACACGATGGAACAAACCTTGCTGGCCTATTGCCGCCGGCAGGGTTTGTTTCGGTTGGGGGACCGTGTCATCGTTGCCTGCTCCGGCGGGGCGGATTCGATGGCGCTGCTCTGTTTTCTGCTGCGCTGCAAAGCGGAACTTGGCATCACCGTCATGGCGGCCCATGTGGACCACGGAATCCGGGGCGAAGCTGCCCATGCGGATGCCCGCTTTGTGGCGGAGTTCTGCCGCACGCATCATGTGCCGTTCTTTTTGTACGATGCCGCTGCCAGCGGGGTGCAGATTCCCCCAAACCCCAGCGAGAACTGGGCGCGCAGCCTGCGCTATACCTGGTTTGATGCGCTGGCCGCACAGCAGCATGCCTGCATTGCCACAGCGCATACGTTATCTGACCAGGCGGAAACGGTGTTGTTCCGCATGGCGCGCGGTACCGGCCTGCACGGCATGGCGGGTATTCCGGCGGTACGGGGCGTGTACCGCCGTCCATTTTTGTGCCTGACAAGGAGCGATACCACGGCATACTGCGCCGCCCTTGGGCAACACTATGTTCAGGACGAAAGCAATTTCAGCGATGCCTATGCCCGCAACCGTATCCGCCATTATGCTGTTCCGGCGCTGCAAACCATCAATCCGGCGGCAGAGCGGGCCGTGGGGCGGCTGTGCAACCAGCTGCAGGAGCTGAACATCTGGCTGGAAAACCTGGCCGAAAAACTGCTGGCGCAGGCTGCCTGCGGGGGCGGGTACAGCATCCCGATTCTTGCCGCGGCGGATGCCCCGGTGCTGGCTGCTGCCCTGCGCATGCTGGCAGCCCGAGCGCGTGACCCTGAAGAAAAATATGTGCAGGCTCTTGCGGCCATTGTTCGGCAGGGCAGCGGTGCGGTACAACTGACGCCGGATGCCTGCTGGACCGCGGCAAACGGCATTTTGCACTGCCGCTCAGTGCTAAAAATGCAGCCGGAAGCCATTCCCGCGCCGCACCAGCTGTTAAAAACCGGCGTTTACTGCCTGCCAGGGGGCTATGAGCTGGAGATTCAACAACTAAATTATGAAGTTTTTTTGAAAAATCCATCATTTTTGAAAAAAGACTACACCTATTGTGCAGATTATGCTAAAATAAATAAGAATATTTTTGTGAGGACCCGCCAACCCGGCGATACGTTCCGCCCGGCGGGACGTCACGTTGGCAAAACGCTCAAAAAATATCTGAATGAGGCAAAAGTTCCTGTGGCTGAACGGACGCTGATGCCGCTGCTGGCCTGCGGTAGCCAGGTGCTTTGGCTGTGGGGGGCAGGCTTTGCGGACGGTTTGTCCCCGGATGATGGGACAAAGCAGATCCTGTTGATTCGGCAAAGCCGCCAGCCTGCGGCCCCGGAGCAGGAACAAGATCATAATATTGGAGGAACAGACCATGCATGATATGAACAATGATATCGCCAAGGTTTTGATTTCGGAAGAGCAGCTGCAGGCCAAGGTGGCTGAATTGGGGGCACAGATCAGCCGCGATTACGAGGGCAAAGATTTGTTGCTGGTGTCTATCCTGAAAGGCTCCGTGGTGTTCATGGCCGATTTGATGCGCGCCATCACGGAACCCTGCAGCATTGACTTTATGGTGGTTTCCAGCTATGGCGGTGCCAACACCACTTCTACGGGCCTTGTCAAGATCGTCAAGGACCTGGATCAGGATCTTTCCGGCAAGGATGTTCTGATCGTGGAGGATATTCTGGATACTGGCGTCACGTTGTCTCACTTGGTGCCCATGCTGAAATTGCGCCGCCCCAACAGCGTGCGCCTGTGCACCATCCTCAGCAAGCCCAGCCGCCGCAAGGTGGATATTGAGCCGGACTACTGCGGTTTTGAAGTGCCCGATGAATTTGTTGTGGGCTATGGCCTTGACTATGACGAAAAGTACCGCAACCTGCCGTATGTCGGCGTGTTAAAACCGGAAGTATATTCCAAATAAAATTCTGTCTTGGCAGAATAACCAATCGCCCGCCGTTTTGGCGGATTTTGACAGGGAGTTGATTTTTTGCAGCACAAACCGCGTTTCAGCGGCATTATCATTGCCGCTGTCCTGATGGTGGCAGCACTCGTGATGATCTCCAGCTATTCCAGCCTGTTTGCCTCAAGCAAGAGCACCATGATGTTGTCCGAAGCCATGGGGTACTTTGAATCCAATCAGGTCACCTACTTTAACCTGGACCTGAACACCGGCGTTATCGAGATGAGCGTGAAAGAAGGTGAACATCCGCTGCCGGAATCCGGCACGTCCAGCGAAACATCCAACGGCCTGCTTGCAGAAATTTACGGCGATGGCACCGATGCTTACGCCCCCAAGAACGGCGGGGCAGCGGTCATTACCTACAAGCTGCCATATCCTTCTTATTTCCTGCAATTCTACCTCAAGGATTATATCGACCAGTATAATGCAGCCAACCCGGATGCGCCCATGCAGTACGATATGGTCGCCGTTAAGACCAACGTGCCCTGGTTTGAGATCATCCTGTACGCCTTTATGATCGGCAGCGTGGTGCTGCTCTTCATGTCCATGTACCGCGGCGGTGCCGGTGGCGGCGGCCTGATGAATGTTGGCCGTGCCAAGGTCAAGGACCAGCAGGAAGGCCAGCGCAAGGCAACCTTTGCCGATGTTGCCGGTGCGGATGAAGAAAAGGCTGAACTCCAGGAAGTGGTTCAGTTCCTGAAAGCACCGGAAAAGTTCAACTCCCTGGGGGCGCGCATTCCCCACGGCGTTCTGCTTGTCGGCCCTCCGGGCACCGGCAAAACGCTGCTGGCCCGTGCCTGTGCAGGCGAGGCCGGCGTTCCGTTCTATGCCATCTCCGGTTCCGACTTTGTGGAAATGTATGTCGGCGTCGGCGCATCCCGTGTGCGCGATTTGTTTGAAAAAGCCAAAAAGACAATGCCCTCCATCATCTTTATTGATGAGATCGATGCCGTGGGCCGTCAGCGTGGTGCCGGCCTTGGCGGCGGGCATGACGAGCGCGAGCAGACCCTGAACCAGCTGCTGGTTGAGATGGACGGCTTTGACGCCAACGACGGCGTTATCGTGATGGCTGCCACCAACCGCGCCGATATTCTGGATAAGGCTCTGCTGCGTCCCGGCCGTTTTGACCGTCAGGTTTATGTTGGTCTGCCGGATGTGAAGGGCCGCGAGGAGATTCTGCGCGTTCACACCAAGAACAAGCCCCTTGGCCCCGATGTCAGCCTGAAAACCATCGCCAAGTCCACCGCGGGCTTCTCCGGTGCCGACCTGGAAAACCTTGTCAACGAAGCCGCCCTGCTGGCTGCGCGCAAGGGCAAAAAGGCCATCACCGAACCCGAAATCGAGGAAGCTTCCATCAAGGTTGTGGCTGGCCCCGAAAAGAAGAGCCGCGTTGTGACCGATGCCGAAAAGCGCCTGACCTCTTACCACGAGGCCGGCCATGCCATTACCGGCTATTTCTGCAAAACGCATGATCCCGTGCACCAGATCAGCATTATCCCGCGTGGTTCGGCAGGCGGCTTTACCATGTATCTGCCGGAAAAAGACCCCAGCTATGTGACCAAGACCGCCATGAACGAAAACATTGTCTGCCTGTTGGGCGGCCGTGTGGCGGAGCAGCTGGTGCTGGATGATATCTCCACCGGTGCTTCCAACGACCTGCAGCGTGCCACGGATACCGCCCGCGCCATGGTGACCCGCTATGGCTTCTCGGAGCGCATGGGCCCGGTGGTTTATGGCACCGACCCTGGCGAAACCTTCCTTGGCCGAGACTTTGGCCAGGGCAAGGGCTATTCCGAAAATACGGCGTCCGAAATTGATAATGAGATCCGTGATATCATGGATGAATCTTACGAGACGGCCCGCCGCATTTTGACCGAGCACATGACTGAGCTGCACCGTGTGGCCGGTGTGCTGATGGAACGCGAAAAGATCAGCGGCGAAGAGTTTGACGTCCTGATGAAAGGCGAAAACCTGGCACCCTTTGGGCTGGATACCCCCGCGCCTGCCGCAACCCCTGCATCGGCAGAGCAGCCCGCCGCGCCGGAACAGCCCTCCGAACCGTCTGATGAAAATTGAGGCAAGGTGAAACACAATGGATCAAAATTTTTCCCTGATGGCGCAATCCCGTGCCAATTATTACACTGCCGGCAGCCCGGTCCAGTTTGTCCGTGTTGAGCTGCTGAAAGGGGATGTCACGGGTGAAGTTGCGGTCTGCCTGACCTTTAAGAATGTTGGCACAGAACCGCTGACCGGCTTTATCATCCACTTCAAATGCAAAGATGCTTCTGGTCAGATCCTGTGCGAGGATGATTTCTATTATGAGCAGCTCAATGTGCAGCCCGGCGAACTGTTTGGTGCCGATGACGCTGTGTTTGTCAGCGATACGCCGGTTTCCAGCGTGGAAATTGAGCAGGACCGTGCTTTCCTGAACGGCCGCGGCGTGGATCTGCGTAATTATAAGCGTGTCCGCCTGCAGGCCCCCCGTGTGCTGCCTGGCTCTATTGCCCGCACACTTCAGACCCGCACCAACAATAAGATGCTGACCTGCGTCCCGCAGGATACCGAAAACGGCTGGTTCTGCGCCTGCGGCGCGTTCCACCCCAACGAGGAAGCTGTTTCCGTCTGCAGCGAGTGCGGCGGCGACCGCGCTTACATCAAGGCAACCCTGACCCGCATCCTGGAGGAAGCCCGGCAGACCGCCGAACAGCAGCAGCGCGAAATCAACGCCGTGGCCAATGGCGTTGACCCCGCAGCAGCCCAGGCAGCCCAGGCAGCCCAGGCCGCTGCCACCGCCGCCGCGGCTCAGGCAGCCATCAGCCAGGAGCCCACCGCACAGTTCACCCCGCCCGCCCCGGCCCAGGAACCGGAAGAAGAGGACGACGAAGCAACCAACGCCGAAATGGACCGCGTGCGCCGCTATGTCCCCAAAGGCCATCTGTTTGCCGATGAAGAGGATGAAGAGGACGAGCATACCCGCATGTTCGATGATGAGGAAGAGGAAAGCGACGATGACGAAGAACCCCGCCGTGGCCGTTATGCGGACGATGACGAGGAGAGCGAGGACGATGTAATGGCCGAGCGTATCATCCATTGGGCACCGCCCATCACCGCAGTGGTCTGTGCGCTCATCATTGCTGTGTCGCTGATCTACCACTTTGTCATCGCCTGATCGCCTGCTGTTTATCGGCAAAGGCGGGCTGACCCGCTGATATTTATCCGGGCAGGATAAAGCAAAATAAACCAAAACCAGCCGCCGGGCAGGGGAAAATCCCTGAAACCGGCGGCTGGTTTTCTATTTGTTCTATTCCGTGTCTGTGCTTATTGCTGCCATCAGGAATATAGGGCAATACCGCATAATTCTAAGTGCCGATACAGCGAGCGAGGTGCGGCAGATGCCAAGCCAAAAGCGCAGATAATACTGGATGCTGCAAAGGTGAGCGCCGCCAGTGGCGGATGCAGCGAACCGAAGCAGGGGCAGCGGTCGCAGAGTGCGAGGGGCTTTTGCCCCCGAAGCACGATGCGGGTACCGCAACCCGACATTATCGAGCATTTTGGCAACGCAGATGCCGTGCCGCAGCTGCCGGAACGGTGCTTAAGCCGCAAGGCGGGAATTGTGCGGTGTTGCCATAGGAAAATGTGGTTAGAGCTTGTGATTAAATTTGCAAGGCAGCAATCATAAAGCAGTAAAAGCATGCAGGATGCGAAAAATCAATCCCCTGGCGCATAACGCTTATTTCAGCGTTCCATCCAGTACCTGCTGGTAATACCATGGCTTGGGTGCGCGGAACACCTTGCCAGCCAAAGCGGCAAACTGTGGGTCGCTGATCTTTTTGGGGAACGCCAGCTCCCAGGCGCACAGAGCCTGATATTTCAGCTTCAGCTCCCGGTTGGCGGCATTGTTGCCATACTTGGAATCGCCCAAAATCGGGCAGCCAATGCTGGCCAGATGAGCGCGGATCTGGTGGGTGCGGCCCGTTACCAGCTCCACCCGTAATAGCGCCAAACGTCCGCTGACGGCAATGGTATCATATGCGGTAATGATCTCTTTTGCACCGGATTTCGGCTCGTCCAGAATGCGCACAATGCCATGCACAGAATCTTTCGTTAAAAAGCTGTGCAGCGTGGCAGCGGGTGGTACCGGACGGCCAAAGGTTACGCACAGGTAAGTTTTGCGAATCAACCGCTCTTTGATGGCGTTTACCAAAAATTCTTCCGCCGCCGCGGTTTTTGCCAGCAGCACAAGGCCGCTGGTGCCGGTGTCCAGCCGGTGGCACAGGCGCGGCTCATGGGCAACGTCCCACCGCTTTTCCTCATACAGGCGGCGCAGTACGCGGTTCAGCAGGGTGTCAGATTCGTCGCCATCCACCGGGATACCCGCGGGCTTGTTGGCCACGATCAAATCATCGTTTTCATAAATAAATTCCGCCGGGGCGCGTGCCTGCAAAAACTCCGGCCCCTCCTGGGAGGTCAGTCCAAGTTGGTCGTCCAGCAGGTAAACGCGGATCACATCGCCGTTCTGCACACGGGTGGCAAGGGGCTGCTTTTTGCCGTTCAGCTTAATTTTGTTTTCCCGCAGCGCCTTGTTCAGCCGCCCCAGCCCCAGGGCAGGGAACTGCTCCATCAGGTATTTGTCCAGCCGCACGGGCAAAAGGCTTTTTACATGTAGTTCCTGCATTATTTACTCTCCAATTCTTTATCCCACAAAACGGTCGCGTCCGGGATATCCAGTGTCACCATCAGCCAGCCTGCATCGTGGTCGTCAATCGTTTTAATTGTGTATTCTTTCCCATCGGCGCACAGCACACTGGCATGTTCCAGCTTGCGGCGCACAAAGGGGGAATCTGCAAAGCATACCGTCTGTTTCGTTTCGTCCAGCACACCGCGGTTCCACAGGGCGTCAGTGTAATCCGCAAGGCGCAGGGGATAATTTTCGTCATAGGGGGTGCACAGCGCATCAAAGTTCTGCCCCTGCAGCCCCGGCGCAATCACATACCAGCTGCATGTGCCGTCCGTACTCGTTACCCTTCCGCACCAGGCATTGTCCTTCACCGGTTCTACGGCCTGCAAAAAGGCACCTTCCTCTGCAAACAGGTACAACGTATCCTCCCGCACGGTTCCGGCAGCAAGCTCCGCCAGCAGCGTTTCCCGTTGGGCGGCCAGTGCCGTTTCATCATAGCGGGCGGCAAACGGGTCGTTGGTCGTCATGCCGTTGTCCGCGGCAAACAGGGCTAGATGCAACGCGTCATCTTGAATTTCATCCATTGAGACAACCGCCGTATACTGCTGCGCTGCCTGCCAGAAATCGCTCTCCATCTCGGTGGGGAACGCATCGGTCTGCATGGTCTGCAGCATTGCCGCACTGCGCTGCACCATGCCGGGGCTTACATCCCAAACCTGTACCACAGCCAGCAGGGCAGCACCCGCCAGCAGCCAGTGGCCTTTCAGCCGGGCAAGGCCCACAAGGGTTAGCAACATCAGCAGGTAATAGATTGGCCAGAACAGCCGCCCACTGGAACGGAAGATGGAAAAAAGTTTGATCAGCGAAGCGGGCAGTGGCAGCGTGGCAAGCGTTGCGCCGTTTGCGGTAATCACATTGCTGATGGCAAACACCGTTAAAACCGCGCAGCAGCAGGCCAATGCCCAGTGGCGGCGCAGCATGCCGCCCAGTTGCCGCCGCAGCAAAACCACCGCAATGGGCAGGGCAATCAGCACGCCCAGCCCCAGGTAGGCAAAGGCATCATAATTGCCGTAAACCTGGTTCTGTGCGGGCAGCACCCGGCTGTACAGCACGCCGTTTACCCCCACAGGGTTCCACAGCGCATTCAGGTTCATGCAAAAATAGCCATACAATGCCTGCCCGCCGCTGGAAGCACTGCCGTACAGCAGCCCCAGTGCCCAGCCCAGCAGTGCCGTGCCGCTAAAGTTGGCGGCAAGGTACAGGCCGGGCCCCGCAAGCTTGCGGTTGTGCAGTGCATATTCCAGCAGCAGCGCCAGCGTGATGGCATAGGTCATCGGCAGAAAATAGGGGTGGATGCCTACCGCCAGCACGTTCAGCACAAACAGCCCGCGGGAGGCATACTGCCCTTTGCGCCGTGCAGCAAAATAAAAATAGAGTGCAGCCAGCACAAAAAACTGTGCCCCCAGCGAGGTATGCCGGAACACACGCTCAAACAAAACCGGACTGGTAACAAACAGCAGGTCCGCTGCAAGCGGTGCCGCGCACCCCGGCAGGAACAGCCCTGCCAGCAGCGCACCAAACCCGCCCTGCAACGCAAAGCAGACCAGCGTGAACCACCCCATATACTGGAACGTTCCGCCCACAAGGTTGGCAACCAGCTTTAACAGGGCAGCCACCAGCGGGATAGAGTCGGTATAAGCAACGCTCAGCCCATCCGGGTAGTTGATGCCGCGGGCAATGCAAAGCGGCCAGCCAGCGGAGCTTTGGCGGTAAAACAGCCACCCGGCATAATGCTGCTGGATGTCCTTTTCAATATACCCACCGCGGCAAAAGGCATCGTTGGTTACATCCAGTGTGCTGACCCCGAACACCAGCACAAACACCAGTACCCCCAGCAGGGCACCGCCGAGGAACAACCGCCCATTGCGGATAAGTTTTGGTAAAGTTGAATTTTTTGCCAGTAGTAACACATCCTTTGGGACAAAGAAATAAAATTTGAAAGCTGATATAAGCTAAATATCAAACAATAAAACAGCTTTATTATAATATACACGCAGTAAAATATCAACGCAAACCATGCCGAATCTGCCCCATGCCGGGCATGGCAGCAATCCACCGTGGGCGAAAAACACCTTGCATCCCGCCGCAACAGTGGATATAATGTAAAATTATGCAAAATAATAAAGTTTCATGCCGCTGCGGCGGCCGGAAAAGGGGTACAGGAAAAATGAATTTTGTTTTTATTTCACCGCATTTCCCGGAAAATTACTGGAATTTTTGTGACCGCCTGCGTGCCAATGGCGTAAATGTGCTTGGCATTGGCGATGCCCCTTACGAAACGCTGCCCGCCCTGCTCAAAAGCGCACTGACCGAGTATTACCGTGTGGACAACATGGAAAACTATGATGAAATGCTGCGCGCCATGGGCTTTTTCACTTTCAAGTATGGCAGGATCGACTGGGTAGAAAGCAACAATGAATATTGGCTGGAACAGGATGCCCGCCTGCGGACAGATTTTAATATCACCACCGGCATTAAATCCGCTGAGATCGAAAAGTTCAAGCGCAAATCCGTGATGAAAACCTACTACCAGAAAGCCGGTATCCCCACCGCCCGCTGGTGTGTGACGGCAGATGTAACGGAGGCCCAGGCTTTCGCCAAAACTGTCGGCTGGCCCGTCATTGCCAAGCCAGATAACGGCGTGGGGGCAAACGGCACCCATAAGTTCAAGAATAAAACCGAGTTGAACAAATTTTTCCAGCAGGAGGGCCCCAATGCGGCCAACTATATCCTGGAAGAATTTGTGGATGGTGAGATCGTGACCTTTGACGGCGTGGCCGATGCCAATGCCGAGCCGATCTATGCCGCCAGCCATGTTACGCCGGACAGCATCATGGAGATTGCCCATGGCAAAAAGCCGATGTGGTACTATGTTGCACCGAAAATCAGCCCCGAACTGCGCAAAATGGGCGAAGCTGCCCTGAAAGCCTTTTGTGCCAAAAGCCGCTTTTTCCACCTGGAATTTTTCCGCCTGAAAACCGTCAAGCCCAGCCTGGGCAATGCGGGGGATATCCTGGGGCTGGAAGTCAACATGCGCCCGGCCGGCGGCTATACGGTGGATATGCTCAACTATGCCGGCGGGCTGGACCTGTACCAGATTTGGGCCGATATGGTGGCATTCGGCGCTGCGCACCATCCGCTGGCGCGTTACCACCGCTACTGCTGCTGTGCGGGCCGCCACGATGAACTGCGCTACCGCATGCCGCATGAGGAGCTGCTGAAAAAGTACCGCTCCTGCCTGAACGCGGCTCCGCGCCTGCCGGAAGTTCTGGCCCGCGAAATGGGGGACCAGCTGTACATTGCCAGCTTTGAGGACGAAGCCGCCATGCAGGCGTTCCGCCGCGATGCCCTGGCCCGCCCGCGCGAATAACAGCAGGCAAAAATGGAGCGGACAAATCGGACAAAATCGAACATCTTGTGAATTTTATCCGCACAAATTGTAACATCTTGTAGTAAGCACTTGCTATTTACAGCCAAACCAGATACAATATATTCTGTATTTTTGGAGCCAGAAATAAGAGCTGCTACCCCCGTGAAGGGCAAAGCGGTTCCTATTGGGCAGAAGGAGCACCGCGGTGGAACAGGTATTTTTCATCAACCCCGTTGCAGGAAAACGGGATGCAAGCGCAGAGCTTGTGCCCCAGATCCAGGCGGCGGCCCGCCAGCTCCAGCTGCCCCAGCCTCAAATTGTTGTCACACAGTATGCTGGTCAGGCTCGCGAAGCAGCCCACCGGTATGCGGCATCCGGTACCCCGGTGGCGCTGTATGCCTGCGGTGGAGATGGAACGCTGAACGAGCTGGTTCAGGGCGCGGCAGGCAGCGCGAATGTAGCGGTCGGCTGTGTGCCCTGCGGCAGCGGGAACGACTATGTGCGCAACTTCGGCGCGGCGGGCCAAGCGCCTTTTTTGGATTTTGCCGCCCAGCTGCAGGCACAGCCCTGCCGGGTGGACCTGCTGCAAACATCCCTTGGTATCGGAATCGATATCTGCGCCGCCGGGCTGGACGCTCAGGTGGCATATGGCATCCCAAAATTCCGGCGGTTGCCGGGATGCGGGGGAACAGCAGCCTATACGCTCTCGATTCTACAGGCTATGCTCAGCCGCTTCGGCCACAAGCTGCGCGTTGCGATCGACGGCAAAGAGTATACCGGTACTTATATGATGGCGGCCATCTGTAATGGCGGCTATTACGGCGGCGGTTATCAGGCTGCGCCCTATGCAGCCATGGATGACGGCCTGCTTGATATTGTGCTGGTCAAACCTATCTCCCGCATTCAGGTTGCGGGAATTTTGGCCAAATACAAAGCCGGGCGGCACATGCAGGATGCCGATACCATCGTGCCGGAGTTCCGCAGCTTTATGACCTTTTACCGTGCCCGCAGTGTGGAAATGCAGGTGCTGGACAACCGCCCCATCATTGCCACGATTGATGGCGAGTGTGCCCCGGTGATGGAGTTGAAAGCGGAAGTTCTGCCATCTGCGTTGAATGTGCTGCTGCCGCGGCCTGCCTGCGGCAGCGCGGTCATCCGTGGGCTGTACGAATGCCCGATGCAGGCAAAAGCAAAATAAAACCATGGCAAACGCGCCAGAACAAAGCGCTGATTGCCGTACTTGAAATAAAATCCGCGGCCAGCTGGCCCGGGGAGGGAAAGATATGTCAGAAGCAAAAGTAAGGGTTCGTGTGGCCCATAACGCCATGCACCTGCCGGTGGTCGCACTGCGCGGGCTGGTGGTGTTCCCCAATAATGTGGTCCACTTTGAGGTGGGCCGCCAGAAGTCCATTGCCGCCATCGAGGCTGCCATGCACGCCAACAGCAATATTTTTCTGATTGCACAAAAGGATATGGAGACCGAGGAGCCCACTGCCCAGGATCTGTATGCCTATGGCGTCATTTCGGAAATTAAGCAGGTACTGCGTGTATCCGAAGATCTGGTCAAGGTACTGGTAGAGGGAAAATCCCGTGCCAAATTGCTGGACTTGGATGCCAGTGGCAAATACCTGCAGGCTGATGTCCGCCCTGCTCCCGTGCGCGGTGTGGCACCAGATAAGCGCACTCAGACCGAGGCGTTGGTTCGCAGCCTGAAAGAGTGCTTTGAGGAGTATCTCTCCTACAGCCCGCAAATCTCCAAGGATGTGGTGTATAACATCGTCTCCTCGGATAATCCGCTCTACCTGAGCGAATATATGCCGGCCAACCTGCTGCTGAAATATGAGGACAAGCAGACCATTCTGCAGGAAAATTCCATCCCCAGCCGGTTGGAAAAGCTCCTGCTTGTGATGCGCCAGGAATGTGAAGTGCTGGCCATTGAGAAAGAACTGGACGATAAAGTGAACGTCCAGATGGATAAAAACCAGCGCGATTACTACCTGCGGGAGCAGATGCACATCATCAGCGAAGAACTGGGCGATGCCGAGGATACCCGTGCCGAAGCGGAAAAGTATGCCCAGAAGATTCAGGACCTGCACCTGGATGCCGCTAGCGAGGAAAAGCTGCTGAAAGAATGCGAGCGCCTTGGCAAAATGGCCGGCAACCAGGCTGAGATCAGCGTGATCCGCAGCTACCTGGATACCGTCATCGGCCTGCCCTGGCACACCTTTACCAAGGACGATCTGAACCAGGCCCACGCCCGCAAGGTGCTGGACCATGACCACTATGGTCTGGAAAAGGTCAAGGAGCGTATTCTGGAAATTCTGGCCGTCCGCCAGCTCAACACCGAAGTCAAGGGTCAAATCGTCTGCCTGGTCGGCCCTCCGGGTGTCGGCAAAACCTCCATTGCGCGCTCCGTTGCCGCCTGCATGGGCCGCAACTTTGCCCGCATGAGCCTTGGCGGCGTGCATGACGAAGCCGAGATCCGCGGCCACCGCCGTACATACATCGGCGCAATGCCCGGCCGCATCATCAGCGCCATCAATACCGCCAAGTCCTCCAACCCGGTCATCCTGCTGGACGAGATCGACAAGCTGGCGGGGGACTACCGCGGCGATCCTTCCAGTGCCCTGCTGGAAGTGCTGGACCCTGAACAGAACAAGACTTTTAAGGATAACTATCTTGATATTCCGTTTGACCTCAGCAACGTGCTGTTCATCACCACCGCCAACGATGCTTCCCACATTCCCGGCCCGCTGTATGACCGTATGGATGTGATTGAACTGCCCAGCTATACCCGCGTGGAAAAGTTCAACATCGCCCGCCGCCATCTGCTGCCCAAACAGCTCAAAAATAACGGCTTGGAATCCCGCGTTACCATGGCCCCGGCGGCGCTGTATGAGATCATTGACGGCTACACCCGCGAAGCCGGCGTGCGTACTCTGGAGCGCACCATCACCGCCGTGCTGCGCAAGTGCGCTCAAAAGATCGCCGCAGGGGAGAAAGATAAGATCAATGTTACCCCTGCCATGGTCAAAGCAATGCTCGGTCCCGAAAAGGTCAAGCCGACCTTTATTTCCCGCACCGATGCTGTTGGCATTGCCAACGGCCTGGCCTGGACCAGCGTGGGTGGAGAGATGCTTCCCATCGAAGTTTCCATCATCCCCAACGGATCCGGCAAGGTGGAGATCACCGGCAGCCTGGGTGATGTAATGAAAGAGAGCGCTCACCTGGCATTGACCTATGCCCGCGTACATGCCGAAACCTACCACATTGCGCCGGATAAGTTCAAGAACACCGATATCCATATCCATGCCCCCGAAGGCGCTGTACCCAAGGACGGCCCCTCCGCCGGTGTCACCCTGACCACCGCGCTGATTTCTGCGCTGTCCGAGATTCCGGTTCGCCACGACCTTGCCATGACGGGCGAAATCACCCTGCACGGCAATGTTCTGCCCATCGGCGGCCTGAAAGAAAAGAGCATGGCAGCCTTCCGCGAGGGCATTTCCACCGTGCTCATCCCCGAAGCCAACAAGCCCGACCTGTACGAGGTGGATGAGGAGGTCAAAAAGGCCGTCAAGTTCATCCCCGTCAGTGACCTTTCTCAGGTGCTCAAACATGCACTCATCCTGCCCGCAGCATCCGCTGCCCACAAACGCACCATGCCGCAGGCTACCCAGCTGATCGCAACCGAGCAGAGCACCGCCAAGGAACCTGCTGCCGTGATGTGACCAATGCGGAAAAGCCGGAAAAGGGAGTTGTATTTATGAATTATAATCGCAGTGAATTTCAGGCATCCTATGGCCTTTCCAGCCAGCTGCCGGAAAGCGACCGCCCGGAATTTGTCTTTTCCGGCCGTTCCAACGTGGGCAAATCCAGCTTGATCAACAGGCTGTGCAACCGCAAAAATCTGGCGCGCGTCAGCGCAACGCCGGGCAAAACGGCAACCATCAACTTTTACCGTGTGGATACCGCCTATTTTGTGGACCTGCCCGGCTATGGTTACGCCAAGGTGTCCAATGCGGACCGTGAGCGCTGGGACGAGCTGATCAACAGCTATTTTGAAGCGGACCGTGCGCTGAATGTGCTGGTGCAGCTGCTGGACAGCCGCCATGCCCCCAGCGCGGACGATGTGCAGATGATGGAATACCTGCACTTCCACCGGATTCCCTTTGTTGTGGCGCTGACCAAGGCGGATAAGCTCAAAAAATCTGAGATGACCGCCCAGCTGGAAGAGTTCCGCATCACCTGCGCCCCCTATGGCTGCAAGCAGGTGTTTTTGACCAGCGCCGAAAAGGGGACCGGGGTCGAAGAACTGCGCCAGTATCTGGATGCCTGCCTGGCACCGGAGGCCTAAACCATGGCGTATCAGGAATTTGCCTATTTTTATGACGAGTTCAACGGCGCAGCCGATTATGATGCGCTGTTCGCCTATGTGACCGGGGAGCTGAAAGCCCACGGCATCCAGGATGGCATTGTGGCGGATTTCGGCTGCGGCACCGGCGAGCTGACCCTGATGCTGGCCCAGGCTGGGTACGATATGATCGGCATTGACGTTTCGGAAGAAATGCTCAGCGTCCTGCGGGACAAAGCCGATGCCCTTGGCCTGCCGCTGACCAACCCCATGCTGCTGTGCCAGGACCTTTTGCAGCTGGACCTGTACGGGACCATCCGCGCCGCGGTTTCCACTTTCGATACCTATAACCACATCGGTCCGCTGGAAAACTTTGAAAAGGCCATCGCAAAAGCCGCGTTCTTTATGGAAAAAGACGGCGTTTTTGTGTTTGACCTGAACACACCCTATAAGCATGAAAAAGTGCTTTCCGGCCAGACTTTTGATTTTGATGAGGATGACGCCGCCTGCCGCTGGAGCAACCGCTATGACCCACAGACAGGTCGCGTGGACCTCAGCATTGATATCCACTATAAAGATACCGGGGAAGACTTCCATGAATCTTTCTCGGAATACAGCTACCCGCTTGATACCGTCAAAGCGCTGCTAACCAGATACGGCTTTGACCCGGTCAAAATTGCCGATGGCGAAAGCTTTGGCCCTGTCCGGCCGGACAGCCAGCGCTGGATCATCACGGCAGTCAAGCAGTATACACAGGAAGCAGACGGCACCCCGGCCTAACCGCCGCACCCCTGCTTCGGGAGGTCATTGATTCTATGTGTGAAACAAAAAATGAAAACAGCAGCAACCTGCTGCGCGGCATTTCGGAAAACGGTGGCATCCTGTTCTATGGCATTGATTCCACCGCCATTGTGCGCCGAATGGAGCAGCTGCACAAAACCAGCGCCGTTACCACCGCAGCCCTGGGCCGCCTGCTGACCGGTGTTGCCATGATGGGCCAGATGCTCAAATCGGATTCTGATTCTGTCACCGTACAGATCAAGGGCGGCGGCCCGGCGGGCCGTATTCTGGCCGTTTCCAACGGCGCGGGCGATGTAAAAGGCTATGTCGAAAACTCCATCGTGGAGCTGCCCCCGCGCGCGGACGGCCACCTGAACGTCGGCGCTGCCGTGGGTAAGGATGGCACGCTGGATGTGATCCGCGACCTTGGTATGCGGGAACCCTATATCGGCCAGGTGCCGCTGGTTTCCGGTGAGATTGCCGAGGATATCACCAACTATTTTGCCATCAGTGAGCAGACACCAACGGTCTGCGCGCTGGGCGTTCTGGTCAACCCGGATCTGACGGTGCAGTGCGCGGGCGGTTTTATCGTGCAGCTCATGCCCGGCGCAACCGAGGATGAGATCACCCGCCTGGAAAAGAATATCGGCGCAATGCCCGGCATTACCACCCTGCTGCAGCAGGGTAAAAGTATTCCCGATATCCTGAATATGGCGCTGGACGGCTTTAACCCCGAACTGCTGGATTCCACCCGCATTGACTATTGCTGTGATTGCAGCCTGGACCGCGTGGAGCGCACCATCCGCAGCCTTGGCAAAAAAGAGGTGGAAAAACTGCGCGATGAAGACCCCATTGCCGAGGTCAACTGCCAGTTTTGCGGCAAACAGTACAAAGTAGACCTGAATGACCTGCTGAAAAACTGGCCGGACACCGTAGAAAAGCAGTAAACGTATGACTTTTTGAAAAAATAGGCGAAAAAAGCTTGACTTTTTACATCGAATGCCATATAATAGCATTCGTCGCCCGGAGAGAGCGCGACAAAACCAAACTCTCCGCCATGCGGCCGTAGCTCATCTGGTAGAGCGCCACCTTGCCAAGGTGGAGGTAGCGAGTTCGAGCCTCGTCGGCCGCTC
>OOCB01001740.1_pt1 | contig 27722 bp, 31 predicted proteins | sample 1671351 | NCBI WGS metagenome assembly OOCB01 (sample SAMN06348148, study PRJEB24527) | human gut metagenome | biome: human gut; feature: ankylosing spondylitis patient; material: feces | host: Homo sapiens | place: China | collected 2015-10 | reverse complement strand
TTCTGTAGAAGCGTTGCAGCGCAACGGTTTGACCGCTCCAAAACGCATTCCGTTAAATAATTAACGTTAATTCATTAACATTTTCAAACTTCCGTTTACAGCGCCGCTTTTTTATGTTAAAATGAGTTGATTCTTGACCTGCGGAGGTTTTTGATAATGAGAATGCGAAAAAAGAAGAATCTGGTTCCCCGAATGGAGCGCTGCGCCGCGCAGCTGATCCGGGACCCCTATGAGCACCGGGGCCACTGGCGGGATCTGATGCCCCAGGCCCGGGAGCTGCGGGTAGAGCTGGGCTGCGGCAAGGGCCGCTTCACCCACGGCACCGCTGCGGCAGAGCCGGATGTGCTGTTCATCGCCATTGAGATGGTGCCGGACGCCATGGTGGTGGCCATGGAGCGGTGCGTGAACGACGGTCTCACCAATGTTTTTTTCGTGGACGCCAACGCCGACCAGCTCCCCCAGTTCTTCGCCCCCGGCGAGGTGGACCGGATCTACGTCAACTTCTGCGATCCCTGGCCCAGCAAGCGCCATGCCAAGCGCCGCCTGACTCACGGCAACTTCCTGAAGCTGTACCGTCAGGTGCTGAAAATGGGCGGTCAGATCCACTTCAAGACTGACAACCAGCCCCTGTTCGAGTTCTCCGTGGAGGAGCTGCCCCAGTTTGGCTTTGAGCTGTCCGAGGTCACCCGGAATCTCCACGAAAACGGCCCGGTGGGCGTTATGACGGACTATGAGGCCAAGTTCCACGAGCTGGGCCAGCCCATCAACCGCTGCGTGGGCACCATGGTGGACTGGGAAGAACCGGAAGTTCCGGAGGACGCGGAACCCGCTGAGGAAACTGTTGAGGAATAAGAACGGGAGGACGCGCCGATGGGCGCGTCCTTTTACTGTTTTCTGTAAAGACAGCCCTCTCCTCTATTTTTCAACACGCAAAAAACCTCTTCGGTTTCCCGAAGAGGTTTTTGTTTGAAGAACTGTGTAATTAAGCCTTCTTGGCGATCTCGATCAGCTGAGTGAATGCAGCGGGGTTGGAGATAGCCATCTCAGAGAGCATCTTACGGTTGATCTCGATACCGGCAACCTTCAGGCCGTGCATGAAGCTGGAGTAGTTCATGCCGTTCATCTTGCAGGCAGCGGAAATACGGGTGATCCACAGGCTGCGGAAGTCACGCTTCTTCAGCTTACGGCCGGTGTAAGCATAGGTCAGGGACTTCATAACAGCCTGATTGGCCATCTTGAAGTGCTTGGACTTGGAACCCCAATAACCCTTCGCCAGCTTCAGAACTTTATTTCTTCTTTTGCGCGTCATCATCGCGCCCTTAACTCTTGCCATCTGTTGTAGCCTCCTATTTCAAACGTCTCGTTACTTACTTGTAAGGAATCATCTTGCGGACTGCGTCCATATTGGTCGCATCGGCATAACCGCCGGCCCGCAGGCGACGAGTGCGCTTGGTGTCCTTCTTCGTGAGGATGTGGCTCTTGAAAGCCTTGGCGCGCTTGACCTTGCCGGTCTTGGTGAGATTGAAGCGCTTCTTGGCGCCACTGTGAGTTTTCAGCTTCGGCATTGTGGTTGCTCCTTCCGTGTATTGAATATTACGATTTACTTGCCAGTCTTGGGGGAAAGGAAAATGGACATCATGCGGCCCTCCAGCTTGGGGGTCTTATCCAGAACGGCCACCTCGGCGCACTGCTCAGCAAACTGGTTCAGCAGATCCCGGCCGATGTCCGTGTGTGCCATCTCACGGCCGCGGAAGCGGACAGAGACCTTCACGCGGTTTCCATCGGCAATGAACTTCTGGGCGTTCTTGAGCTTCGTGTTGAAGTCTCCCACATCAATGCCCGGGGACATCCGAATCTCCTTGATCTCCACCACGTGCTGATTTTTGCGGGCTTCCTTTTCCTTCTTGCTCTGCTCAAAGCGGAACTTGCCGTAATTCATGAGCTTGCAGACAGGGGGCACAGCCTGCGGAGAGATTTTCACAAGGTCCAATCCCTGCTCATCCGCGATCTTCAGAGCCTCCTGAGAGCTCATGATGCCCAACTGCTGGCCCTCGGCGCCGATGAGGCGGATCTCCTTGTCGAGAATGTCCTCATTCAGTTCATGCACTTGCTTAGCTATGGTCGAAGCACCTCCTTCTAAAATCACAAAACGCGGACACCGCTTCGGCATCCGCGTGACAGCAAACTGCCCCTTGGCAGTCTGATAACAACACTGTTGACCTCTTTGCGCTTTTGCTGGAGGTGAGGCGGATGCATTCAGCCTTCTTTGTTTTGCGTAGATAGTATACCAGAGCCGCACGGCAGTGTCAATAGAAAATTTAAGATTTTTTGTGTCCGCTGCACATATTTTCCGTTCCGGCGGCAACACTATCCCTGTACGCAGACCGGGAAAGGAGGTACCTTCCATGCAGGAGAAAAACCGTGAGAGCAATCAGAAGAATGCTCAGAAGGAGCCCAGTGAGCAGAAGAACCAAAAAAACGACCGCAAGTGACCGCAGCGCCGGCCCGGAATACTCCGGGCCGGTGTTTCTATGTGGCTTCCCCGGTGTGCGTATACCGCAAAATCATCTCTATGATATCGTCTACCGGCTACCGGCAGTCCTGCTCCAGCCATAGCTCTACAATGGCCAAAATTCCGTGCAGATAAAACTGTATCATGTAGGGCCGCTCCCGCTCCGGGATGCCAAGCCGCGCCATATACGGCGAAAACACCTCCTGAAACAGAAAGCGGAACTGCTCCTCGGAGCACAGCACGGCGGACTGCCGCAGGGCGGTCCGAAACAGCCGCCGGTGCTCCTTTACATAGGTCAGGTACGGCTCCAGATAAGCGGGTGAAAGGAAATGCGCCTTCGCCGTATCCTCATGCTTCGGCGGAAAGCACTCGTAAAACTGCCGGTTCATATAGGCGATGCTTTCCTCCAGCAGCTCCGTTATATTTTGATAATGGAGATAAAAGGTGGAACGGTTGACTGCCGCCGCACACAGCTCCCGAATCGTGATATAGGCAAACTCCTTCTTTTCCAGCAGAGCCAGCAGCGCCTCGTCCATACGGACCGCCGTATCTATTTAATCTTCATCCGAGGGCGCTGGTGCTTCATCCTGTTCCAGCAGCAGCTCCTCTGCTTTTTGCTGCGCTTGAATCAGACTCAGCATAATTTTAGCCGTTCCCTGCTGTAAGATTTCCAATCCTCGAATCGCCTGCTCCGATGCCCGCATCATTGTTAAATACGCTTCCTTATAATCCAAATCGTTTCTCATTTAGTTCACCCCCTTATCATTATAGGTCTATTTTACCCTATTTTAAATAGGTCAGCAGGGCATAATTTTCGCAGGGTGATAAAAAATGACACAAATGAAACAGCTCCGCAAAGAGAAGGGATATTCTCAGGTCAAAATGCAAATGCTGACCGGCATTGACCAGAGCGACTACTCCAAAATCGAAACCGGCAAACGAAACATGACCTTTGAACAGTGCCGCCGCATTGCGGACGCGCTGGAAACAAGCATGGATTATCTGGCCGGGCGAACCGCCGATCCCCGCCCCTATCCCCCTATCAAGCAGAAACCACTCAAATAAAAGCAGTTTCAGTAAACCTCCACAGCCTCTGCTGTTGCCTTTTGGCGGAAAATCAGGTATACTGTCCTCAATCTATTTTCAAAAAGGCGGTACGGCCATGAACCTTTGCGATGAAGCTACAATCCGTGCGCTGCTGGAGCGTCACGGCTTCCATTTTTCAAAATCCATGGGGCAGAATTTCCTGATCGACCCGCAGATCCCCTATGACATTGCCGCAGCCTCACAGGCGGATATTGCCTGCGGTGTGCTGGAGATCGGTCCCGGCATCGGTCCGCTGACCTCGGAGCTGGCAAAGCGGGCCGGGAGGGTGGTCTCTGTGGAGCTGGACCGCTCTTTACTGCCGATTTTGGCGGAGACGCTGGCGGAATATCCCAATGTGGAGATTGTCCCCGGCGATGTGATGAAACTGGACCTGAACGTACTGATTGCCGAGAGGTTCCAAGGACTGCATCCCATTGTCTGCGCCAATCTCCCCTATAACATCACCACGCCGGTGCTGACAAAATTTATTGAGACCCCTGCCATTGAGAGCGTCACCGTCCTGATTCAAAAGGAGGTCGCCCAACGGCTGGCAGCGCCCCAAGGCATCGCCGATGGCGGCGCCTTCTCCCTGTTTCTGCAATATTACATGGACGTCAGCTATCTTTTTGATGTTCCCCGGGAAAAATTTCTCCCCTCCCCCAAGGTGACCTCCGCCGTACTGCGGTGCGTCCGCCGGGAAAGCCCTGCCGTGACGGTGCGAGACGAGGCGTTTTTCTTCAAGGTCATCAAGGGTGCCTTCCTGCTGCGACGGAAAACGCTGTCCAACTCGCTGGCAGCAGCGCTGCCCGGAAGCGAAAAAAGCGCCATTGCCGAGGCTATCGCCGCCTGCGGCCTGCCCCCCGCCGTTCGGGGCGAGGCACTGACGCTGACGGACTTTGCCGCTCTGGCCGATGCCCTTTCCAAGTTAGAAGACGTACAAAACCGCGTCCCGCTTTTTCAGCGAGACGCGGTTTTTATTTTCGATTTTCAGCTATTCTCCAACAGATAAACTGTGGCGGAGCGGCGTCCGAACTGGATACACTGCTGATAGCTCTCCAGATATAGGTCGATCTTCTGGCCCTTCATGCCGGTATCCTCCGCTTTTGTCAGGCCGTATTCCATACCCTTTGCCATAACGTACAGATCAGAGCCGAGAGGGAACACCCGCTTATCCACAGCGGCTACGCCCTTGTGCACAAATGTGCCGGTGGCCGTGGTGTGGTCCACACCGTCATAGCCCGCCGTATAGGCCGTGGCCGTGACCTGCACCGCCTTGCTGAACTTCATGGTGCCGCCGGAGGCAAAGGTCAGATAGCCGGAACCGTCGGCATTCGTGGTAACGTTGACCACCTTATCATCCGCGTCCACGGAGGTAACAGCGGTGCCCTGCTCCACGATTTCATCCACGCTGGTAGAGGTGATCTCCTCCACATACTGGCTGGTGACCAGCTGGCCGCTGACCCACGTTTGCTCGTAGATGGCGGTATGCTGTCCGTCCACGCCCTTTCGGGCCACCCGCTCCTGTCCCTTGGGAAGATCCGGCGTAGAGCGGTACACCGTTCCGTGCTCCGCCTGCTCCGTGACCCGCTCGTAAACCGTCAGGTGGTCGGAGATGGTCAGCGCCACACTTCCCTCCATTAACTCGATACCCACCATTTCCAGCGGACCGGGGATGATGTCCATACGGGACAAGAACTGCTCCACAGTCTCCGCCTGCGCGGTAGCGGTGATGGTCTCGCCGCCCCGGCGCACCGTTACCAGCGTTCCGGCGGTCAGCATGGCGTTCTCGCCGCTCTTGCCGGTTTCCAGATTCAAAAGCACGGAATTGATGCCCGGATGACTCTCATCCAGCGCCGCAGCCGAGGCATTGCTGTCACTGTACAGATACAGTGCCCGCGCCCAGCCGGTGCCGCCCGCCAATACCGCAGACAAGAGCAGCATCCATGTCAGGCAGCGGCCCAGCCATGCCGCCCTATGGGTGTGTAAATGTCTCAAATCAATAACCTCCCGAACCGGCGCCGAAGCGCCGTTTCTAAATTGTTACTTTTGTAATCTATCCAAAAACAAGTCATAGTATACCTCAACGCCCCACTTTTGTCAAGTTTTGCGGTTCCTGTCGATTTTCAACACCCACATTTCTGAAAAATCCGCAGATTTTATTTTCCATATTTTTCCAATTTTATTTTCAAAAATTACAGATTGTAACCGTTTTTACATGAAAAAGCCCCGGCGTCCTGTTGGACACCGGGGCTGTCTCCTATTTACGCCTTACGCCTGAACCTCCGGGGTGAAGCCCAAGTCCTCCAGCTCGCTGACGGCGGTCTTGACGCAGTTCTCACACCCGTCAATGGTCACATTCTTGTCCGCGAGGCTCACCTGAAACTTCAGCTCTGCGGCGGTGAGGGCGTTGGTGATGCGCTTCACGCAGTTTTCACACATCATGTCGGGTACTTTGATCGTTGTCATTTCAAATTCCTCCTTAAAATATTGGATGCTTATTTCATCATTTTCTGAATGGTGGCCACCAGATCGTCCACCACGTCCAGATCACCCTTTTGAATATCCGTCACCACGCAGGTGCGGATATGCCGTGCCAGCAGCTCACGGTTGAAGGCGTTGAGAGCCGATTGGATGGCGGAGACCTGGGTCAGAATGTCCGTGCAGTAGGCGGAATTTTCCACCATACCGCGCACGCCCCGCACCTGCCCTTCAATGCGGCTGAGCCGCTGCAAAAGGGCCTCCTCCTCTGTCCGTTCCCGAACCTTCCGCCTGCCGGAGCAGCAGCAAGCCTTTTTTTCCTCTGCCATGTCCATTCCTCCTTACAGCTTCGCCGTACCCAGCCGCAGGGCGTTACCCACCACGCACACGGAGCTCAGGGACATAGCGGCTCCCGCGAACATAGGGGAGAGCAGCGGCCCGCCCAGAGCATACAGCAGTCCGGCGGCGATGGGGATACCGATGGTATTGTAGCAGAATGCCCAGAACAGATTCTGCTTGATGTCCCGCAGCGTCAGGGCGGACAGCCGCAGTGCCCGGGGCACATCCTCCAAATCGGAACGCATCAGCACAATATCGGCGGACTCAATGGCAATATCACTGCCGCTGCCGATGGCGCAGCCCACCGTGGCGGCGGTCAGCGCCGGGGCATCGTTGATACCGTCGCCCACCATCATGACCTTGCGGCCCTGCTCCTCCAGCTTTTGCACATGAATGGCCTTTTCCTCCGGCAGCACCTCCGGGATGACCTCATCCACGCCCACCAGCGCACCGATATGCTCTGCGGCGGCGCGGCTGTCGCCGGTGAGCATCACTACCCGGATTCCCTGCTGCTTCATCCGGGCAATGGCGGCGGCGCTGGTCTCCTTCACGGGGTCCGCAACGGAAATCAGGCCCAGCAACGCACCGTCCGCCGCGAAGTACATGGGCGTTTCGCCCTGTCCCGCCAGTGTCTCGGCCTTATCTGTCAGTGCAGAGATTTCAATTCCGTTCTCCTCCATGAGCCGGCGGTTGCCTGCCAGCACCGTCTGCCCGGACAGCACCGCCCGAATACCCCGGCCGGACAGATTTTCAAACGTTTCCGGCTTGTGGTCGGTATCCAGCCCCTTGTCGGCGGCAGCCTTGACGATAGCGGTTGCCAGCGGGTGCTGAGACACAGACTCCACCGCCGCCGCGATGGTCAGCAGTCCCTCCTCCGTGCCGCCCACGGGGCAAAGCTCCGTTACGGCAGGCTCACCCTTTGTCACGGTGCCGGTCTTATCCAGCACCACGGTATCAACGGAGTGCGTGACCTCCAATATCTCGCCGGAGCGAATCAGAATACCGTGCTTCGCGCCAAGGCCGGTTCCCACCATGATAGCGGTAGGAGTCGCCAGTCCCAGCGCACAGGGGCAGGCAATGACCAGCACGGAGGTGAATACCCGCAGAACAAAGGCGAAATCCTTACCGGCAATGGCCCAGCCGATAGCCGCCAACGCCGCAAGACAAATCACCGTGGGAACGAAAATGCCCGCGACCTTGTCAGCCGTTCGGGAAATGGGGGCCTTTTTGCCCTGCGCGTCCTCCACAAAGCGGATGATTCGAGAAAGCGTGGTGTCCGCGCCCACCCGGGTGACCTTTACATACAGCACGCCGTTTTCATTTACGCTGCCGCCGATGACCTCGCTGCCCTCCGTCTTTTCCACAGGCAGGCTCTCACCGGTGAGCATGGCCTCGTTGACGCTGCTCTCCCCCTTCGTCACCACACCGTCCAGCGGAATTCGGGCACCGGGCTTTACCAGCAGCACATCCCCGGCCTTCACAGACGCGGTGGGGACCTCCTTGCCGCTGTCCGCCAGAAGGGCGGTGTCCGGTGCCAGCCGCATGAGAGCCGTGATAGCGCTCTTGGTTTTCCGCATATTGCGGCTTTCCATGAACTTGCCCAGTGACACCAGCGTCAGCACCACGGCGGAGGATTCATAATAGAGATTGTGGACATGGCCGTGAACATCATCAGTGATAAGGAACGTCATGACCACGCTGTAAATGAACGAGCAGGCGGAGCCGATGGCCACCAGCGAGTCCATGTTGGGATTGCCGTGGAACAGCGCCTTGAAGCCGTTGATAAAGAAATTCCGTCCGCAGTACAGCACCGGGATAGCCAGCAGCAGCTGTAAAACCGCAAAGTTCATGGGGTGCGTGTGCATGGAAAACAAATCCGGCAGCGGCAGGCTGGGCAGACCGAAGGGGAGCATCTGTCCCATGGACACATACAGCAGCAGCGCCGAGAAAATGGCGGAGACGATCAGCTCCCGCTTTTTCCGCCGCAGCTCCAGCTCCTCCGGGTCCTCCCCGGCACTGACTGGCGCGGCCTCTGGCTTATCCTGATGGAGCTTGGCACCAAAGCCCGCCTTTTCCACCTTGGCAATGATCTGCTCCGGCATCACCTGATTTTCGTCATAAACAATGGTCATCCGCTCTGCTACCAGATTCACATCGCTGCGCTCTACGCCCGGCAGCTTCCGGGTGACCCGCTCCACGGATGCGCTGCACGCCGCGCAGTGCATCCCGGAGATATCATAAACTTCTTCCCGCATCGGGGGCCTCCTTTTTTGTCTGTTGCTTTCAGGTTTTCCAAATTTCCTGTTCCTATTTCGGTTGCTACTATATACCCCCACCGGGTATTTGTCAAGAGAGAATTAACAAAAAATAGTGCGGACAGGAATATCCCATCCGCAAAAACCGACACGCCCTATATTTACTTACTCCCATACGTCCAGATGAAGGTCATCTAAAGAAAATTCACCGTCCCGGAAGGTGATGTGGCCCGGACATTTCCTACATAGCAGGCCAAAACCGGAAGCAACTCCCCCGCCATCCAGACGCCGGCCTCTACTTCGATGTCTGTATCCGACCACGCCGATGCGGCAAAACGAACCCAATCTCCGCATCCCAGCCTTTCCGGCACATTGTCCTCCTCCAGCTTTTCCGTAATAAAGGATAGGTCCACCAGCTCCTGTCCAAGCACAGCATAAAGCTGCCCGTCATTTTCCACCAGCTTCAGCGCGGAGGCAAGGGAGGTCCAGAGCTCCTGCGGCACCGCATAGGCGCTCAGATTCCCATTCTCTGTCTTTTTTACCACATGAAGCTCCTCGTAGTTGACGCCGGTACCGCCGCCTATCTGGCAGCTTACCACCAGTTCTTTCGTTCTGTCTCCATCCATGTCCCGCAGTCACAGTTTCGGCTCAGCGCGGTAATTTGTGGCATACCGCCATGGGAATTTTACCAGTGCATCGTCCCCGCGCAGCAGCACGCCGCCATCCAGATTTTCCCCCGGCAGTGCATAGAGGGCGGCGGAGCCGTCCTCTGTTTCCGTCAGCAAAGCGGTCTTTTCTTCATTCCATACAGAAAACTGGACCTTTTCGGTGGGCGGCGCACTTTTTGACACCTCCGGTGTCTGGCCCAACTCCTCAATGCCCGGAGCTGAAATTACCTTCAAGCGCTCCGTCGCCCCCAGCTTTTCAGGCTTTGCCGCCTCTGCCTGCCGCGTCACGGCGGATTCTGCGGCACTGCCGGTCATCTCCGGCGCAGGCCCTCACCTCAGAATCGTCAGCACCGCCGGCACCAGCAGCAAAATCATCACCGCACCGGTGCCCCAAAGAATATTATAGCTTACAGAGTCCTTGTCCTTTTCCCGGCAGTCCACGGCGGAGAAAAAGGTGTACGCCGCCTCGATACCAAAGCCAATAGCCACGATCAGCGCCGCCGTTCTCCACTCCAGCGCGGACAGCACAAGGTAAAGCGCAAATCCGATGCCCCCCACGATAGCGCCGCTGTTGAGCTGCTTTCCCGGCTTCAGCCAAATGCTTTTTTTCATAGTCTCTCTGTTTCCTTTCCGTATTCTCTCAATATCCGTTCACAATGATGTCCAGCACCTTGCCCGCCACCGTTCCGGCCACGGCATTTCCGCCGCCGCCGTTTTCCACCAGCACCACAAAGGCATAAGGGTGCTCCTCGTCCTGCAAAAAACCGGCAAACCACGCATGGGGCTTTTTGTCTCCCCCCACCTCCGCCGTGCCGGATTTGGCGCAGAGCTGCATATTGGGAAAGCGCTTTGTGCCGTAGGTGACCTCCACATTGTTGGCCATCAGCTCTGCCACCGTCTCCGCTGTTTTTTTGCTGATCAGCCGCCCTGTATGGCGGGTTATACGGGGCAGGGAGAGGATTCCCAGCGCGGATTCTGTTTTCTGAATAAGATACGGCTGCGCCGCCTTGCCGCCGTTGGCGATCGCGCCCATCCACACCATCAGCGCACAGGGATTCACCTGATCGCGGTACTGGCCCACACCGGCCCACCCCAGTTCTCCGTCGGTCAGATTCTCCCATTCGAAGGTGCTCTTGGCCGTTGGCAGACCGTCCACGGAGTAAGAGTCCGTCAGCCCCGCCTGCTCCGTATATTTTTTCAGCGTATCCGCGCCCAGCTCCTCCGCGATCTGCGCGAAGGCCACATTGCAGGAATGGGCGAACGCCTCCTCCAATGTCTGCTCTCCGTGCACGCCGGAGCAGGTGATGGTCTCCTCGCCTATCTGGACGCTGCCGGTGCAGGTCCATGTCCGGCTCATGGCGTCCGGGAGCTGTTCCAGCGCTGCGGTCAGCGTCACGGTCTTGAATACAGAGCCCGGCACAATGGCCGAGGACAAAAAGCGGTTGACATACGCGCCCTGATAGCGGTCATTCGTCTCAAGGTCGCTTGGAATATTCAGGGGATCATAGCTGGGGGCCGATACCATGCACAGAATCTCACCGGTCTTATAGTCATAGACCGCCACCGTTCCGGCATGGCCGTTCAGCGCCTGATACGCCTCATAATTATAGCGCCCGTCAATGGTCAGGTACAGGTCGCTCCCCTGCTCCGCGCCGAAGGCTCCGTTGATAAGGTCAAAGCCTGTCAGCTTGTCCGCAAAGGCGTTCAGAGCCCCGGTGCCGATCTTGCCGTACAGGTCCCCCACCGCGTGCAGCGTTGCCTTGCGGACCGTTACGTTATCATAGTAGGTGCGCTTGCCGCCCTCCACATCGCTGAGTACATCCCCATCCCGGTCCAGCACTCTGCCGGAAATCAGGATTCCATTGGAATCGTAGAGGTGACGGTTAAAGGCAGAGGAGGCCCACTTTCCGCCCTCGGCAAAATATTTGATAAGGAACACCGCCATTCCCGCCGCCAGCAAAATAGCCAACGCCATGCAGATCACGGTCCTCTTTTCAATTTTCCGCATGACCGTCCTCCTTTGTAAAGTCCTCCGCCGGCGCCAGCCGGACCGCCGTTTCCTCCCGGAGCCGCCGCTCCGCGCTGCGGTCAATGGCAAAGCTGGCATTGGGCCGGGTGTCCATGGCCTTCAGATAAGCCAAAAGCCCCCATGCCGACAGCATGGCGGAGCCGCCGTTGGACACAAACGGGAACGTCACGCCGGTCAGCGGCAAAATGTCCACCGAGCCGAATACGTTCAGGCAGGTCTGGAACACCAGCAGCGAGCCTGCCGCGCAGGCCGCAATGCAGTAAAAGCTGGAGCGTCCCACCCGCGACGCTCGCACCGCGAACCACGCCAGTGTCAGGATGCAGCCCACCGCCAGCAGTGCGATGACCAGTCCCCATTCCTCACAGAGCATTCCGAACACAAGGTCCGTATCCCCGGCAGGGATGCGGTGGAGCCAGCCCTCACCCGCGCCCATCCCCAGCAATCCGCCGGAGGCCGCAGCCGACATGGTGCGGGTCTGCTGATAGCCGCTGGTTGACGCCGCTTCCCACGCATGGCCCCATACCGCGAAGCGGCTGAGAATGTAAGGCTTGAACTTCACAATGATTCCCGCGCCAAACGCCGCACCGCCGCAGATCAGCGCCAGCGTGGCGGCGTCCCCGGAGCGGAGGTAGGCGATGACCAAGAACGTCACGAAAAAGATAGCCGCCGTGCCGAAATCGCTCATCAGCCCCAAAAGACCGATGCACACGCCGGTCAGCACGATGAACAGTGCCAGATTTCTGCGGCGGAACAGCCGCTCCAGCGTGGCGGAGCCGGCAAAAATGTAGCAGAGCTTGGCGAGCTCCGAGGGCTGAAAGGACACTCCTCCCAGCGAGATCCAGTTGGTCGCGCCGAATTTGGCGCGGCCGAGAACCAGTGTGATGCCCAGCAGGCCCACAGCCCCTGCGCCCATAAGCCAGCGGAGCTTTTTCACCCGCTCCAAATTACGCAGCACCAGCCCCAGCGCTAAAAACAGGCACACGCCCAGCAAAATGGCCAGCAGCTGCTTCGGCAGGCTTCCCGGCGCGCTGGAGGCCGTTACAGCCAATGACAACGTGGAGAGATAGAACGCGATGGTCTCCAGCTCAAAGCCCACGCAATGCCCCAGCCGCAGTGCCGCTGCGTAAAGCCACATCACGGCGCACAGCGCCAGAAAGCTCAGCGGCAGAAGCACGGTAGCGTTTTCTTCCGCCGCCAGCGTCACCTGAACGGCGGTTAATACCTGAAAGGCCGTCAGCCACACAAAGGATGGCCAGATAGCGGCGGGCCGCTCTGCCTGCCGCTGCTTTTCCAGCGCCTCCTGCTCCCCTACCGTCTGCGGCAGGAAGACCAGCGGCACACCGCCGAAGGTGATGGTGTCTCCCAGCTTCACCGGTGCCTTGTCCGTAACAGGCGTGCCGTTTACCGCTGTGCCGCCCTTGGAGCCAAGGTCATACAGCGTCCACGCCCCGTCATCCCCCCGGCACAGAGTTGCGTGCTGCCGGGAGATGCTGGGATAGTTCAGCACCACATCCGCCGCACGACTCCGGCCAATGATGTTCTCCCAATGGGTCAGCGGCACGCCGCTGCCGTTCGGCAGGCTCAGCTGCGCCCACACCTCCGGCGTGTGGGGCACTCGCAGCAGAGAGCGGATGGCACGGGCCAAAATCAGGACCGACAATATCGGAAACAGCAGCCGCGCAATAGCCGTATACCAGCCGGTAAACATGGGATTTGCCGCCAGCCATTGTATTCCGGTGGAAAATAGCTCCTGCAACCTTCATTCTCCTTTCCGATAGGTAAATCGTCTATTTCGAGATATTATAGCATTTTCGGTGAAGGCTGTATAGTCTGCCTTGAGGTCTGCGGCCCCGGTTTTGAAAAATTCACAGAATGGTCACAGAATAAAGGCGGGAGCATCCAGACGCTCCCGCCTTGTATTTGCTCAAATCTTGGTTTGGTTGGTTGAATTCGATTCCTTATCAATATATTCTGCAATTTTGCGCTCAATGCCTATGCTATAAAAAACGGAGATTGCGAGTACAATTACGAAGAAAACGGCAATCCAAACAGGAATGATAACATCAAATACAAATCTTATAAATAGAGTTATAACAAAGAAACTGCCTGTAATAATCCAAGGTAAGTTTGTTTTGATTATCACATATTTCCCGAAAAGTTTCTGCGATACCCCTTGGTAGTTTTTTTCTATTCTTTCTTGTCCATTTACTTATGGGAACATCCTGACAAATACGACCCCCAACGAGGGAAGTTAAAAACATGGCTTTCCATTGTTGCCAGAACACAAGCAGTAAACAGATGTCGGGAAATTTCAAAACGGAATACAATTTCGCTTGAGGATACCGATTTCATAGCCCAGCTTGGTGTTGTCGATAACATACTTGAATCAGAAAACCGAAGATCCCTGCTTGCGTCAGTAAATGCCTTGGGTGAGCCAGATCGGGAAATCTTGATCCGCCGCTATTACTATGATCAAAAGCCTAAGGAAATTGCATTTGCTCTTGATATGAGCGTCAAACAGGTGGACAACCGCCTGTATCAAACAAAATTGAAACTGCGTGAGTCCCTTTCAAACTAAACAAGGAGGCAAATATGGATTCTTTCAATAAAACGAATTTGCAGAACATAAAAGATATTTTTGAAGAAAAGACAGGCGTTGCTTTGGAAACTCGGCGCCGTCGCCAACCCATCAGAGCGGCTATGCTTGTGGCTGCTGTATTGGTATGTAGCCTTACTATGACTGCTTTTGCGGTAAGCCTGTTCTCCTCTTTGTCCGGGGATGAGTTGAGCCTTTCGGCCACCTATGAGGGAAACGGGATTGTATCCATTCACGTAGAAAATCAGTCTGATAAGGAACTGTGTTTCCAGCAGCAACTTAAAATTGTGCGTTGGTCTACCAGCGAGGAAATTGCTCCGATTTCTGATGAGATTGCCTTTAGCGGAACAGAATTTGAAGCTCATACGAACGGCGTTATGACGGTAGACCTCTCCAAAGCATACGATATGGATTTTCTGGAGCAGCCGCTTACCGATGATAACTATTACTTTGTGCTGACAAACAACAATTTTATGTTTGGGCAGGATTGGATGTGTTTTGTCACCTTTGCCGAGCCTATTAAAACAGTTGTAGAGGACCCCATCCCTGTAACTCCCGTTGAAGCTGACAAAGAACTGGTAGCACAGATTATGGAAGAACTGCAGCCATACTTTGAAAATTATTATACCGATATTGCAGATCGGAGAAACCACGCTGACAACTACCTTGTAAAGTGCCAAGAACTACTTGCTGCACTTGATCGGGATATTGTTGCCTCGGAGGCATCTCCCTTGGCTATTGACGGCCTAAATCCGGATGTTGTTTTTGATAAAACCGCTCCGTTGGAAACTCAGCATTGGCTCACGGGCCTGCATAGACACACTCTTGACGGTTATGGTATCCCCGTTGGCTCCGCAGAGGGTGAAAGCGCATTGGTTTTAAGTGCTTATGTACCCCAGCACAAAGGCGAGGTTGATGGTGGTGCAGAGGTTCCCTTGCTCTATTTCTTCACTTACAGTGTAGATGACATTCAGAGCCCGGAAGATTATGCCTTTATCCACGGTCAAATTATCACATTTGAGCAGCTGGAGCAGTACAAGGTTTACGAAGATGACCAGTATGTTTGCTACGAAGTAACCGATCTATTCTATACAAACCTCCGACAGCATGTCGAAAGCATTATCAGCCAGAGAAGTGATATCTATTTTGATGAACAGGTTTGGGAACGAGTGGAAAATATTTATACCTACTATAAGGACAGAGATGTTCTTGCCAGTCGTTTCTACTACAATGTACCTGTTGAATAATGATGGAATGGATCAACTGCCCTATTTGCAGGAGCAAAACACGGACAAAAATCCGCATTGATACTGTGCTCAAAAATTTTCCGCTATTTTGCCCAAAGTGTAAACAGGAGACGCTGATATGCGTTAACGAACTAAATATATCTGTTATCAAGGAGCCAGACGCATAGACGCAGAGCCGATAACCCGCAGCCTTTGGGCGCGAGTTATCGGCTCTTTTGTTTTCGGCGGCTGTCAATTAAAGCCGCCGCGTTATACGACGACTTTATAAGGAACACGGCGGTTTTCGAGAAGGGATCGTCGTGTTCATTTTGCTTTTTCACAGCACCCATGATTTGCACCAGCTAAAAAAAGCGTAGCTTCCCCTCCGGGTAAGTCTGACTTCGGATGTGAAATCTTCCAGTACACCAACTGCAACCATGTTTCGCGCGCCCGTACAGCGTCATGCTGTGCGGGCGTTTTTGTATGCCCGCACTTCGGGACAATTTGTCCCAAAGTGGCCTGCCCCGGCTGCCGATCTCCGCCGCCCCTCCGTTCAGATCGACTATCCACCCACAAAAAATCTGAACGGAGGAAAATATAATGACAACCATCAATCTGAAAGACTTTTATTCTTGGTATACCCATGATGAATATATCGAAGTTCCCGACGAGGTTGCAGAAGAGCTGAAGGCTGACAAGCGATACGAGGCCGCCTACCGCCGCCGTGTCACCCGCAACAAGGCACAGTATTCTCTGGACTGCGATGACGGCATCGAGTATTCCGCCTGTCTGCATGAGCCGTCCCCGGAGGAGCTGGTGCTGCGGGCAGAACGCTTTTTCTACCTCTGGAACGCATTGAACACCCTGCCCGAAATGCAGGGCCGCCGTGTGGAGGCCTGCGTCATTGATGACAAGAGCTATGCCGAGGTGGGCCGGACCGAGGGCGTACATAGCGGCTCGGTGCGCGGCTCCGTCCTGCGCGGCCTTGAGAGTATGAAGGAATATCTGAAAGAAAATTGGTAATTGGCATCCGGTTTTGCCTGTTTTCTGTCCTTGGTATATGAGGGATGAACTTTGGGACAAGTTGTCCCAAAGTCCCTTATGAGGGGGCCAAGGGGCGGTGCTGTGCGCCGCCCCTTGGTTTTTATCTATTTGTGCGAAAGGAGGCGTAATGCCGGAGCAGTACACCTATCAAGTGGGCAAAATCAACTTCATCGTTACCCCGGTCTATAAGGACAAGAGGTCGGGTGAAACGATGAAGGATATCCTCTTAAAGCTCATGCTGGCAGACTTGGAAAGCGGCGACATCCTTAACATCGGGGGTAAGCGGAGGTACAATATACTTGGAAATACTGATTGTCCGACACCCGGGGAAGGAGGCTATTTTGAAACTGTCGGATAATCAAAAGTTTGGCACCGCCGCCCTCTACTGTCGGCTGAGCCGTGACGATAACATGGACACCGAGTCCAACAGCATCCAAAATCAAAAGAAATTACTGCAAAAGGTAGCACGGGAAAAAGGCTACACAGACACCTTATTTATTGTGGACGACGGCATTACCGGCACCACCATGAAACGGCCCGGTTTTCAGAAAATGCTGACCGCAATCGAGGCCGGATACATATCGGCGGTGTTTGTGAAAGACCTGTCCCGGCTGGGCCGTAACTACATCGAGGTTGGCAAATTAACCGAAGAGTTTTTCCCGCAGCATGATATACGGCTGGTGGCCGTTTCTGACGGTGTGGATAGCGACGAGGGCGAGTATGATTTCACCCCGTTCCGCAACATAATGAACGAGTGGTACGCCAAGGACATTTCAAAGAAGCGGAAAATCGTCAACAAGATGAAAGGCAACGCAGGTATTCCGTTGTCACAGCCGCCCTACGGATATATCAAAAATCCCGACGATCTCCAGTTTTGGGTGATCGACCCGGAGGCCGCCGATGTGGTGCGGCGCATCTATGATATGGCCTTGGAGGGGTATGGCTTGGCGGAGATTGCTACCGCCCTGGGCAAGGATGGGATCGTCAATCCCACCTACTACTGGCGAAGTAAGGGTGTCAACCGCAGCGGCTCCAAAAGCACCTTGGAGCCTACCAAATGGGGACATACCACCGTTAAGAAAATCCTCACCTTGCAAGAATACTGCGGCGATGTCATCAACTTCAAAAGCTACTCCAAATCCTACAAGATGAAGCGGCGTATTGAAAACCCGGAAGAAAACCGCGCCATCTTCCTTAACGTTCACGAGCCAATCATTGACCGGGCTACTTGGGAAAAGGTGCAGGCCATGCAGAAAGGCACACGGCGTAAAAAGCCTACTGTTACCCAAGAGCCGAGCGTGTTCTCCGGGAGGCTGAAATGCCCCGAGTGCGGCGGCAACCTCAACTTCCATTTCAATCAGAAAAACCACGACATCAAGTTTTTTAGCTGTCAAAACCATAATTCCGGTCTGCGGAAGTGTTCGGCAACCCACTACATCCGTCTGGATTTTCTGGAGCAGGTGGTGCTGTATGAGGTCAACCGTCTGGCCGCCTTCGCCTACGAGTACGAACACGACTTTGTAAAAGCCATGCTGGGCCGTTCCGCAAAGGTTGCTGAAAATGATCGGACGAGAAAACAGCGGGAACTAAATGCCTTGCTGACCCGTGACAAGGAACTGGATATGCTCTTTGAGCGGCTGTATGAGGATAACGTAGCGGGGAAAATCGACGATGCCCGGTTTGCCAAGATGTCAAAGCGGTACGAGCAGGAGCAGGGCGAGAACGCCGGGAAAATCAAAGCCCTGCGGCTGGAACTAAAAAAGGTCGAGGGGCAGCAGATGGATATGGAGGACTTTCTGCAAATGGTGCGGCGGTACACCCACGTTACAAAAATCACCCGGCGTATGGTGTCCGAGCTGATTGACCATATCGACGTGTACCATGCGGAAAAGCAGGACGGTGTCACCAATCAACGGATTGTCATCCACTATAACTGCATCGGGGCCTTTGAAGTTCCAGACCGCAAGAAGATCCCGGAGGCTGACATCATCATGGAAACGAGAAAAGGCGTAGCAGTCAGCTACGCCCCATCCCAAGTCGCGGTATAAACTTTTTCGCAAAAGAAAATGCGGAGTATCATCAAAAGAACTTTTCAGATCCTTTAATGATACTCCGCATGGTCCGAGTGGCGGGAGTCGAACCCACGGCCTCATGGACCCGAATGTTTAAAAGTAGGAAAAAGCCGACTTTTTCGGTTCTTTTAGTGGTTGTAAAGTTCTGAGAAATGAGAAAAGCGGGGAAAAGCAGGTTTTTGTTTTTGACGTGCTAAAACAGAGTGTTACAGCATCTAAGCGAAAATCAGGCAGGTGCTTTTTAGAAGGATTTTAGAAAAATCATATGGCGTGAAGCGTCCTGCAAAAGCTGTCCAGCGTGTTCCTTTTGGCGTTTGCGGAAAGGTGTCCGTACAGGTCAGCGGTGGTGGCTATGTCAGCGTGTCCTAATATCTCCGATACTCGCTTTAAGTCTGAACCCGTCTCAATCAGCAGGCTTGCCAGCGTGTGCCGCAGTTCATGGAAACTAATGTGCGGCAGTCCGTTCTTTTTCAGCAGCTTATTGAAAGCACGGCTGATATAGTCCGGGTGAAATCTGTTGCCATCTGGGAACCTACAAAACCAATCGCCATCAACGTAATCAGGGCCAGCGGCTAAACGTTCCTTTGCTTGCTTTATACGGAGTTGCCGGAAAGTGGGGATAAGGCTGTCAGGAATGGGGAGTGTACGCAAGCTGTTTTTAGTCTTGGTACGGTTGCTAATGACTTCCTTGGAAAACTTGCTGACAGTCTTGCAAACGGTCAGCGTTTGTGCTTCTAAATCAATAGCGTTCCATTCAAGGCCAGCTATTTCCGAACGGCGTAAGCCAAAATGTACAGCAATAAAAACGGCAGGGAAGATAACTTCATCTTTTGCAGCGTCCAGCAGCTTGTTTAGCAGCTCTAAGGTATAGACAGTATGTACAGGCTTTTCTACTTTAGGCAAGTCTGCACGGGCGGCGGGATTGCTTGCGATAATTTCCTCTTTGTACGCATACTGCAAAGCCCCATGAATGACCGCAGAATAGTTCTTGACGCTTTTCCCCTTTAGCCCTCGTGCGCTCTGTGCATCATAGAACCGCTGTACATCTGCACGGCGCATCTCCTGTAAGACCGTTCCACGCTCTCTGTAATACGGAGCAATTACCTTATCTATGTGGGACTGGTAGCCCTGTATGGTCACGTCTGACAGGCCAGAGGCTTTCTTATGCTCTAACCACACGTCGAGCCAATCAACAAAGAGAATGGGCTTGCTGTAATAGATTTGCGCACTGTTGTACTGAGCAATCAAATCAGCGGTAGCTTGCTGGGCTTTCTTGCGGTTTTTGCCGCCAGTAGCGTCAATATTCAACGCTTTCCATGTGGTGTGCTTGCGTCCGTCCTTTCCGGGAATCGCTAAGACGGCGTACCATTTGTTATTTTTCATCTGTGGGCTTCCTGTGGTGGTCATTGTACCCCTCCTTTTTGACGTGGGAAGCCCGTCACCATTTACGGCAACTTTAGCAGGTTCATTCCTCTTTGTCAATAGCGCTGTCTCCTTTCTCTGCAACGGTGGAACATTCGGCGGCGGTGGTTGCCGCCTTTTCTTTGGCCTTGTCCATAATCCGCTGCAAGTGCTCCGGCAGATACAGGCAGTTTGCATAGCACCAGTAAAAGCCGCCTGCGGAGTGCCGCTTTTTCCCGTGGATTGCTTCAAGGATGTTGTTGTGCGGAATACCTAACGCTTTTTCGGCCTGATATGCGCTGTCCCATCTTGCTACAGGCTCAAAGTTTTCTTTGTCTATCTGCAATACAGCGCAGCTCGAGCCAGACGGGAGAATATTGTAACCGTTGGTATATGCCTTATGCTTGGCGGCGTAAAATGGCTCAAAGAACCGGTTTTCTTGCTTATTCAGTCCTGTTCGCAAGACGCTTTTCTTTACTTTGTCAATGCCGCCCTCTCGTTCATTAGCCGCCGTAACTTGGGGGTTGTAGCCTTTCTTCCATCTGTTTTCCGGCTTTTGCCCGGTGCTTCCAACGTATTTCCTGCCGTCAGAATATTCAAACAGATAGACGGAATAGGGGCCATGCCTTAAATCGTGCTGTAAACCAATCATATTCATTCCGCTGCCCCCTCTCCGTGTTCATCAAGGGGGGGAAGATGTTTTGCCGCCGTAGGCGGCAAAACTGAATTAGGGGGCAGCTGTCCACGTCCACGTCCACGACTAAGATTAAGATTAGGATTAGGATAAAGAGAAGTATCAGCATCACAAGAAATACCATCAACAGGGGAAGAACCAGCATCACAAGTAATATCAGGCACAGCAACCCGCATCACCTTATGAGCCTTGCCACGAGAACAACCAACAGCACGGGCAACCTCCCGCACAGAAGCAAGGGGATGGTCAGCAAGATAATCTTCCACGGCTGCTGTCTGCTCCGTATTCTCTGTACGGAATCCACGGCGGCGGTTGTTTTCGCTGTTCCGGGCTTTCTGCTCTACCAGACACCACGCCCACCCCCACGGGTTGTTTGCCGGGTCTGGGTCAATGCCGTACAAGCAATAATCCGCAAGGATTTTGAACGCAGAGAACGCCGTTTCCGCCCCCGCTGCCTGCTCAATGCCTAATAGGGCGTCTACATAATCCCGGAAACAGGTGAAGCAGATAGAGCGGTCATAAATCTTCTGCTCCGTCTGCTGGACGGTTTGGGGTGCTGGGGTCATTTGAAGTTCTTTCATAGTCATAGTAAGATTTCCTTTCCGTATTTTTCTTTTTCGCTGTATAGCAGTCAACCGCAAAATAGCGGGCAACTGCGGCAGTTAGTGCCGGGGTATCCTCGAATAGATAAACCTGATAGTGTGGGTTGCTGCTGTCCGGCTCCGCACGGTAGGGGAAAAATCCCCTGTCCATTAAATAATTGCAGAGCCGCAGCCGGGTACACTCAAATGTTTTCATATTGGGCCTCCTTTCTTTTCAGATTGCGGAGAAGCGTTTCTCCCCTAAGAGGGTACAAAAATACCCTGTTTTGTGAGTGAATATTGCGGAAAAATTGCAAAATAAAAGCAAAACTCCAATAATCATCAATATTCAGCCTGCAAAAGTGACGAAACAGAACTTAATCAAAATTGCAAATGTGACGCTTAATTCAGCTACAGGCAGCAGGGGAAACCGCTTCTTCATAATAGTGGCGGAAGCGGACACCTCCCAAACCAGCAAAGCCTTGAAATCTCTACATTCTTTAGCTAAATAAAGAATCTGGAACAAGCCAGCTATCCCTTGTGCTGCAAGACTTACACGGGTTTTGGTCAAAATTGCAAATGTAACGCTTAATTCGACCTCTTTCCGGGGTCAGCGGTTCCTTACTCTCCCATACGAAAAAAATAATCAGGGTGAACGGGCGGCGGTGGGGAAAGTCCTGCTGCCTGTAAGAACGCACCGACCCCACCCATAAAAGCAAAAAAAGACAAAAAAATAAGGGCCACGCCACAAGAGCGCAGCCCACGGGGGTGAATGTGCCAACCTCCGCAAATATTCCTGTCACCAGCCTAAAAGCTGCTCAATGACCCAAAGGATTGTAGCCAACGCCACAAGCACAACCATGGTACTCAAGCAGCCGCACCCCTGCGGCTCACCACTGGAAGAACCGCCGCTGTAATAGTGCTTCTGGTACTCCCTGTGTTCCCGCAGCTCATCCTCATAGCCTGTGAAGATGTTTCCGTCATTGTCATAGTCGCTCATAGTTGCCCTCCCTCACAGTCCAGCTTCTTTTACTTTACGATAGAATGTGTTTGACTTCAAGCCCAACTCTTTCATAGCGGCACGGCGGCGGTGGTTTACACTTTCACCAGCAGACTGCACCGCCGCCGCTGCCCATGTCATTGTGTGATTTTCTGATATTTTTCCGCCAATGCTGCCGCCTGTCCAGCAAGTACGGCGTTCACGGCTTCCATGTCCGGCGCTTTCTTTGGATAAAGCACGGAATACAGCATGACCAGTTCCTTTTCTGTCAGCTCTACAGGCAGTATCCCGTATAAATCCTCTTTCTGGATGAACCAGTCTGACGGAGTACGGCGGCGCGTCTGCACAGCAATACAGAATACCGGGCGTTCTTCCGGCTCTGGATAAAAGGGCGTAAGCAGCATCAGGGGCGGGACATAAGATAAACCAGCGTTCTGCAAGGTTTCCTCAATCTCTCCGCTGTGGATGGTCAAAAGCTCCTTAGTGTTGCTGACGGGCTGGAACTCACGGGGAACAATAACGATATTGGCAAACTCTCTATGTTCATCATAAATCTTCATAAACAATTCCTTTCTTCTGCGTTGGTAGTGGTTACAGTGCGGAACACAGCGACATAAAAGCCCCCCCACACAGGATACCCAAAAAGGGGAGACACGGCATCTAAAAACCGCTTATTTTGCATTCTGCAAAGAGCCGTAGTCCAGCGTCCAGACGTTCGAGGGGTGGGGTGGTATCCCTATACCTCCGCCGCCGTTCATGCGCTCCAATCAACACGGCATATTATGTGGAATGCAAGAACGGGGCTTTTCAGGCTGTTCTCTGTTGATATGAAATGTCACTTTGCTAAAATACCCTCTATTTCTCGTTTTAAGGCACCTCTGAGCGATTTTACAGCCTTTCAGGTACTCTACACTACAAGGCACTTAAAAACGCTCCTACGGTGCTTTAACGCATTAAAACGCGATTGGCTTCCACGGCTCGTCAAACTCCCCGCTATACAGGCGGGTCTTGTATGGCTCCGGGATGTCGATAAACGGATGGAGCAGCCCGGTTTTGCTGTCCCTATAGTCATTGTTCCGCATCAACGTGAGAACTACCCGCATAGCGGCGGAGTTTTTGCTCTCCCGTGGATAGCGCAAGCGCATAAAGCCAATCCATTCATCATCTGTGCAAAAGACAGAGTGTACCCCAACACGTTCCCCATACTCCGGGCTATCTCCCGGCACAGCGTAACGGGTATAGGTAATAAACGGGAAAAGGTCATCCCGATAATACACATTAGGCACATGAAGATGTACGTTGAAGCGGCAGAAAAATAATTCTTTCTTTACTTCTAGTAAAAGTATGTCCAGCTCTGTCCAATGCTGGGAACCTTTTCGGCGGCGGCAGTTCTGCGGCGTGACGTTGAAATACTTCCATTCCGTCCGTAGATAGCCGCATTCCGGGGCCTGCGTGTCGTACAAATCAATATACATGGTGCTTGCTCCTTTGCTGTTGTCGTTGTAATGGTGACGGGCAAGCTGAAATCCTTTTAGAAATTTTTTAGAAAACGGTGAAAACAAGCCTATCTGATACGGACTAAAAATACAAAAAAGTACCGAAACTTGCCTAAAATCAGCAAATTTCGGTACTTTTCGTTGGTCCGAGTGGCGGGAGTCGAACCCACGGCCTCATGGACCCGAACCATGCGCGCTACCAACTGCGCTACACCCGGATAGCTAATATAGTATAAAGTATCTTTTGCCAAATGTCAAGGTGCGTTTCCATTTAATTTTCATAAAGGCCGCCTGTCCGGTGTCCTGAGCAATCAGGACTGCGGCCGCATAAAAATGCAGCACAACTTCATAAACGAAAGCTGTGCTACATTGATGCTTATTCTTTTCAGCCGTTGTGCTTACTCGGCAACGTAGACGGAAGCCTGCTTCCGATCCTTGCCCAGCCGCTCAAAGCGCAGAGTACCGTCCACCTTGGCAAACAGGGTATCGTCCGTGCCGATGCCCACGTTGGTGCCGGGATGGATCTTGGTGCCGCGCTGACGGACCAGAATATTGCCGGCCTTGACGAACTGGCCATCTGCACGCTTGGCGCCCAGACGCTTGGAGTTGGAGTCACGACCGTTCTTGGTGGAGCCGCCGCCCTTCTTATGGGCGAAGAACTGCAAACCGATCATCATCATGATAAAGGACCATCCTTTCTTTAAGATTTCCGGGAGGACTTATTCATCCTCCAGAACTTCAATGTTTTCAGGATACTCGTCATGGAGCTGTGCGAAATAAACCATCATTCCCGCCAAAAGCGCCTGACAGGTGGACTCCGCCGTTTGACCGAGGCTTCCCGGCAGGCGGAGAGAAATGGCCGCATCGCTTTCCAAAACCTTTATACTTGCCGCCAAACCCAAAACGTCATTGACTGTGGTCTCCACCAGACGCACCGCGCTGGTAATGGCCGCGCAGACAATGTCCGCTCCGGCATCGGCATAGCCGCTGTGACCCTGGACATCAAATCCGATCACCCGGCTGCCCTGACTGCGGAAGGTTACGGTGGTCATGCTCAGACAGAGATCTTGCCGATCTCAACCTTGGTATAAGGCTGACGATGGCCCTGACGCTTGCGATAACCCTTCTTGGGATTGTACTTGAAGATACGAACCTTCTTGCCCTTGCCGTTCTTCACGATCTTGGCCTCCACGGAAGCGCCCTCCACAACGGGGGTGCCGAACGTGGCCTTCTCGCCATCAATGATGGCCAGAACCTGCTCGAACTTCACGGTGTCACCAGCCTCGTTGTCCAGCTTCTCGATATAGATCACATCGCCCTCGGACACCTTGTACTGCTTACCGCCAGTTACGATAATTGCGTTCATTTGTTTCAACTCCTTCATTTACGGGCTCGCTGTCGGGGGCGGCGCGCAAAGCGCACTTACAGACCCATTCAAAGCGGCTTTATTATTATATCGGTGCGGCTTGCTTTTGTCAACTGCTTTCTGTGCAAAAATCCGCGTTTTTTCGTTTATTACTGAAATAAATGGCGGAGCTGTTCGCTTCGCCATTTAAATTCCCTATTCCTCCGTATCGAAGGGCGGAGTCTCCTCGGTGCCCGCAGGGGCGCCGCCCAGACGCATTTCGTCCCACTGTGCCCGGGTAATAAGGAGCTGCCGGGGCTTGGAGCCCTCAAAGGGGCCGACGATGCCCCGGTCCTCCATCTGGTCTACCAGACGGGCGGCCCGGGAATAGCCCAGCTTTAGCCGCCGCTGCAGCATGGAGACCGACGCCTGTCCCGTTTCCAGCACCACATCCACTGCGGCGGGCAGCAGTTCGTCCTCGTCGCTTTCCTCCGCATCAGCGGCGCTGCCGGCACCCTTGGTTCCTTTATTGTCCTTTTCCTGCACGGACTGCTCGATCTGGGCGATGACCTCCTGCGAATAGTTGGCCTCACCGCTTTCCTTCACATAGGCCACCACCGCTTCGATCTCCTCCGGGGAGATGAAGCAGCCCTGTACGCGGGTGGGCTTTCCCTCGCCCAAGGGTGCGTAGAGCATATCGCCCTTGCCCACCAGCTTTTCCGCGCCGGTGGTATCCAGAATGATACGGGACTCCAGTGAAGACGCCACCGCAAAGGCAATTCGGCTGGGGATATTGGCCTTCATCAAACCGGTGATCACGTCCGCAGAGGGACGCTGGGTGGCAATGACCAGATGCACACCGGCGGCACGGCCCATCTGCGCCACACGGCAGATGGACTCTTCAACCTCCTTGGCCGCCACCAGCATCAAATCCGCCAGCTCATCAATGACCACCACTACGCTGGGCAGCTTCTCCAAATCGTCCCGGGTAGCGGCGACCTTGTTGTATTCCTCCAACTTCTTCACGCCGTTTTCCGAAAACGTCTTGTAACGCTTCATCATTTCAAACACAGCCCACTGCAAGGCGCCCGCCGCTTTTTTCGGGTCTGTCACCACCGGGATGAGCAGATGCGGGATTCCGTTGTACGGCGCAAGCTCCACCATTTTCGGGTCCACCATAATAAAGCGCACCTCGTCTGGAGTGGATTTATACAGCAGGCTGATAATCAGGGAGTTGGTGCACACGGACTTACCGGAGCCCGTGGTACCGGCAATGAGCACATGGGGCAGCTTTTCGATGTTGCCGATGATATTCCGTCCGCCGATGTCCCGGCCCAGCGCAAAGGCCGTTTTGGAGGGGTGCTCCATGAAATCCCGGGACTCAATAACATCCCGAATCAGCACCGGCGTCACGGTCCTGTTGGGGACCTCGATGCCAACAACGGAAATCTTATTCGGCACAGCGGCGATACGCACGCCGCTGGCTCCCAGCGCCAGCGCGATATCGTCCTGCAAGTTTGTGATTTTGGAGAGCTTCACACCCTGATCCAGCGTGAACTCATACCGCGTGACCGAGGGGCCGTGAATCACATCGCCCGCCTTGGCGTCCACGCCGAAGCTGGACAAAGTCTCCGCCAGCCGGCGGGAATTGTTCCGCAGTTCCGCTCCTGCCGCAATGTGGTTTTCTCCTTGATTTTCCCGCAGCAGGCTCACCGGCGGATAGCGGTACTCCGTTTCGCTCCCGGTCATATTCTCCGCAATCTCCGCGGTCACGGCGGCAGTCTCCGCCGCTACGGCCTGTGCCGCCGCCTTTTTGGACAGCGGCTCCTGTACCGCCGCAGCCGGAGCGCTGACGGAAGCTGAAGCTGCAGGCGATGCAGTCATCGGCTGTGCAGCCGCCGCAGGCTCCTCCAGCTGGGAGAGCACCACCGGCTCCATAGTGGGAATGGCGGGTCGCGGTGCCGGTTCCTCCTTGGCCTGAATGGGCTTCGGCGGCATCACCGGCGCTGCCGGTGCTTTCACGGCAAAGGGGTCGCCATCCTCATAGGGCTCCGACTCCTCTGCGGCAGCCTTTTGCGCCGCCACAATCTGCGCCGGTGTCTTCTGCTGTTCAGACCTGTGCCGGAAAAAGCCGGTAAAACCCGTCTTCTCCGGTTTGGGTGCCGGAGCGTCCACCGGGTCATCCACAGGAATATCGATTCTGGCACGGCTGCTTTCTGCCGGAATAGCCGGTTCCGGCTTTCGTGTACGCTTGCCCGTCTGGATAGGCTCCTCCGGCTCCGCCTCATAGCGCGGACGCTCTCGGTGCTTTTCAATCAGCGCTCCCACGGTGAGCCGCAGAGCCACCATGGTCAGCACCACCAGCAGGACTGTGAAAATAATGATCGAGGCGATTTTAGAAAATACCGCTACAAATCCCTGCGCCAGTACGCCGGACAGAACGCCGCCGCATTGCAGGGCAATTCCGTCCTTCCAGAGTGCCGGGATAATCCCGATAGATGAGGCATAGGCCTCTTTCACACGCAGCATATGAACGAGGCTGCCCAGCAGCACCGGCAACAGCATGGCACTGATGACCCGCAGCGTCACCGGCCGGCCATGATGGAAAAGGAGTATAAACGCCGTCAAGACCAAGGCCGGGCCAAGGACCCAATATCCATAGCCGATCAGACCTTTAGCCAGCATAGCCAAAGCGTCAATAAAAATGGCACTGATGCCAAAATAGCTAACGAACACACACAGCGCCAGTATCAGGCACACCACGCCGCCCACCTCCCGGCGGATAGGCCGGGGCTGCGGCTTGCGGGCGGCAGTCCGGCTTCCAGACGTACCGCTCTTTTTTCCTGTTGTTTTCTTTTGTGATGTGGAAGACACAATCAAACCATCCGTAAAAATATTTC
>OOCB01001734.1_pt1 | contig 27801 bp, 23 predicted proteins | sample 1671351 | NCBI WGS metagenome assembly OOCB01 (sample SAMN06348148, study PRJEB24527) | human gut metagenome | biome: human gut; feature: ankylosing spondylitis patient; material: feces | host: Homo sapiens | place: China | collected 2015-10 | reverse complement strand
TTCTTCGGAAGTCGGTTTATCCGCCGTCTTTTGAACGGCCTCTCCGGCCGGTATGTGCTGTTCCGGCTGTGCCTGACGGGCTGCCCGGTGTTTCTGTGCCCAGCGGGCTGCAGCCCTGCGGACCAGTATAGTCAGTGTCTTCATGTCTTTTTCTTTTTTTATACAAAGATAAGGTACGCCCAAAGCCACAGTGTCACGAATGGTCACTGACGGTCACATTGAAGTCCATTTGGTCACTTTTGGTCATTTTCAAGCTTGGCTCGCCAGAAGAAAAGACGGCATACCACCCTTCTTTCCTTATCCGGACGGACAGGACGTTCCGGCTATCTGCTATTCCTGATTCCTCCGGACTGGAGTGCGCCCCGTCGTTTCCCCAGAACCGGATTTTTGCCCTGGAATTACCCTAAATTCGGTTTTTTCCGACTTTACTTCCACCCCTTCACCGGATATTCCAACATCCTGATCCTTAATCAGGAACAGTGTGAAGTCATCAGATTCACCCCGTTCACACCCTCTCTCACGCATTCTCAGCCCCTTCAAGCCCCTGTCGCATTCATTTCCGACCCAAAAAAGTCGGATCAAAAGGCCGCTACAATGAGCCGCCAATGCCCTCTATGCCCTTTCTGCAACGCATTTTTCAGACAAGAAGAAATCCCCGGTCGAACCCGATTTTTTCATGGGAGACTTTTCCAAAAACTCGGCTTACTTTCAAAAAAGTAAGCTTTACTTTTTAAAAAGTAAGCCTTACTTTTTTCAAAGTGTCCTGATTTCAGAAAAATTCATTTCAGAGACAGATGAACGTAAAAAGGCCGGAAATGGTCTGTGAAGCATCACGTGAAGGAACGGTGAAGGATCTCCTTCACCCTGAAAACCGCATGGATAAAGGAATGTGAAGGGGTGAAGGAGAAAAAGGCCAAACAGACTGTGAGGAGAACCCCGATCTGCACAAATATCAAAAAGCTGAATAATCAAATCAAAATGTGAAAGCCGTTCTCACGATGACTCTCTACTTTTGTATCAATTATTAATTTAACCAGTAATCAGATACATGAAAAGATTTGTTTTGGCAGCAATTGGAATCTGTTGCATGGAAAACGGCTTTTCGGATGAGCGCATCTACTTATTGGACATCGTTCAATCCGACAAGTTGGAAATGACATTGGGGACTCCGGTCTGGAACGGTTCGGGGTTCGAGTTAGGAGCGAACCTGGAAATTTCAGGAGGTGAAAAAGACTATGCTTATCTGTGGTCGCCATCCGAATATCTGAACGATGCCTTCATTGCCAATCCGGTTACGACTGATTCGGACAAACGGGACTATACTCTGACGGTTACAGACAGCAGGGAATGTTCGTGCTCGGCAACGGTAAGTACTGGAGCGGACGGCATGGACCAGACCGCTTTTTCAGACATTTCCGTCTTTCCGAATCCGGCAACGGAACACATCTACGTCTCGTTTTTTCACCGTTCCGAGTCTGTCCGTATACAGTTGGTCAACATGCTTGGCATGGCAGTATGGGAAGACAGCAGACACGTTGAAACCAACGATATCATCAAGATTGATGCGGGAGATTTCCCAAGGGGTCTTTACCTCCTGAACATCCATGAGAAAGGAAACGAAAAGGCTCAAATGCATAAAATAATTCTAAAATAACAAACAGGACAACCGTATGAACAGAAAAAGAAGAATATGGACATCCATCCTGTGTCTGGGATGTTTCCTCATGTCATGGGGACAAGACAAGGTCATCCTCAATCTGAACGGATACAAACACGGCAACATACAATGGCAGAAGTCATCAGACGGCATGAACTGGGAATCGATCAAAGGAGCGGAAGGCGGATTGCTGGAAGTGGAGGACCTGACGCTGTATTACCGCGCCATGGTGACAGACGGCACATGCCGGCCATGGTTTTCCGACACGTTCTTTTTAGGACAGAACACGGACGAAATGATCCGTGTGGAAGGCGGAACCTATCAGATGGGATCTGACGACGAACAGGCTTACGACAACGAAAAACCCGTTCGTGAAGTCACGGTGGACGATTTCTACATGAGCAAATATGAAGTGACCAACCAACAGTTTGCCGCATTCCTCAATGCGGAATCTGTCCCCGAAGACGGTATGTACGACACCGGCGACTATGGCAAGCAGCGCCTTGTCGCACAGGGACAATGGGGCGTGGTCTTCAAAGACGGCCAATGGCAGGCGGCAGAAGGCTACGAACAGTATCCCGTCATCCGCGTGACCTGGTACGGTGCCGATGCCTACTGCCGCTGGGCCGGCGGACGGTTGCCGACAGAAGAGGAATGGGAATATGCCTCACGCGGCGGACAAAAGTCCGGACATTTCACATACAGCGGATCAGACCAGCAGGACGAGGTGGCCGTATACAGGGAAAACAGCGAGGGTCCGATGGCCACCGGGCAGAAGCAACCCAATGAATTAGGTTTCTGCGACATGAGCGGCAACGTATGGGAATGGTGCTCAACCGACTATGAACCAACCGACAGCCGTACCTCATCGGCATTGCCGCTTAAAATATTCCGTGGCGGAAGTGCCTTTACCCGGTCAAGACTGCTCCGCAATGCACTGCGCTATTACGGCAGTCCCTCTTCCTGTTATGATTCTCTGGGATTCAGACTTGTTAAAACATCCTTATTATAATCAGACATGCAACATTTTTATTACTCAGGAAAACAGTTGTTCCTCATCTTATTTCTTATTCTGGGATCAACTCTCAAGGCTGCCGGATTCACCGTCGGCAGTCTCAGGGTCAACGACTGTGTGGCCCCGATGGGCATAGACACGCCGCAGCCCCGATTCAGCTGGAACATGCAAAGCCAGGAGAAAGGACAGTATCAGAAAGCCTACCGGCTTATTATAGCCTCAACTTCCGCCAATGCCGAAAACGGTGTCGGCGACGTGTTCGACAGCAAACGCATCGATTCGGAACAGTCCTCACAGATCTGTCCGCCGATGCTCTCACTGAAGTCCAAGACGGACTACTACTGGAAGGTACAGGTGTGGAATCAGGACGGTACTGCCGTATGGAGCCCGGTAGCCCGCTTTGGCGTGGCCATGCTCTCGGCTGCAGACTGGACGGCAGAATGGATCATGGCTCCGAATGCCTTCTCGGCTGCCGAGATCGAACTCGACGAACCCGTACTGAGCCGCTACGTACGTCTTAAGGTTTCCAAGATTGGCGTACCGGTAAACGAAGAAGGCAAGTGGCGCCTCCAGCTGGCCGAAATAGAAGTCTACGGTCTGGACGAGCGACAGAATCTGGCAACAGCATGCAAAGTGACCATGACCGACGAAGAAACCAGATACAAGCCCCTGTGGCAGGCATCCAATCTGACCGACGGTTTCAAGACGTCAACGGCCAAAAGTGCCGGTGGCTCTACCGTAACCTACTCGTCAGGCAACCTGAGCAAGCCGGTCTACATCACGATCGACCTGGGCAGCGAAATGATGGTAAGCCGCGTGAAACTATATCCGCGCACGGACGCACCCTCCAAGAATGATGCCACCAAAGCCGGCAACTTCCCTGCGGACTTCGAGATACAGACCAAAACCACCCGGGACGCCAACTACAGGATCTGCAAGAAGGTGAGCGGATACCCCACTCCCCAGCTTCAGCCTTCTGGCGAAAACCAGCAGATGCCCATGTTCGGCACTTCATTCCATGTTGAAAAGGAAATACGCTCGGCAAAGGTATATGCCTGCGGACTGGGTCTGTTCGAAATGATGATCAACGGCGAAAAAGCCACCGACCACGTACTCGAACCGGGAGAATCCACTTATGACAAGACCGTACTGTATGCCACTTACGACATCACCGACCTTCTGAAACAGGGCAGCAATGCCGTCGTCGTCAGAACCGGAAACGGATTCTACAACAACCCGTACACGCCAACGCGCTACCAGGTCTTTTCTGTCACCCCCTACGGCCCTACCCGCCTGCTGGCACAAATCGAGATCGTCTATAATGACGGCACGAAACAGATCATACGGACCGGCAAGGACTGGAAGACCACACCCAGTGAAATCACCACCACACTGTGGCACGGCGGCGAGGATTTCGATGCCCGCCTGACACCTGAAGGAATAGAACGCGCCGACTTTGCCTTCGAGGGTTGGAACAATGCCGTCATCTGCAACGATCCTGTAGGCAAGCTGAAAGCCCAGTTCTATCCGCCGACCCAAGTGATCGAGACCTTCAAGGCCGTCAAAGTCACCAGTCCGGAAAAGGGCGTCTATCTCATCGACTTCGGACGCAACTATGCCGGACAGTACGAATTCAACCTCAAGGCCCCTGCCGGTACGCGTATCGTCCTGAAGCGTTCGGACCGTCTGGACGAGAACGGACGTGTATGGCAATACTCCGACGAATGGTACCAGGGAGTCAGACGTGCCGTATATGAATCCTACATATTCAAGGGAGACGAGAACGGAGAAACCTGGGGACCGCGGTTCGTATATCACGGCCTGCGTTATCTGGAGATCAGCGGACTCAAGGAAGCCCCCTCACCCGAACAGTTCACCGCCAAACTGATCCGTGCCGGCATAGACCGGGTCGGCCGGTTCTCCTGTTCCGACACCCTGCTGAACCAGATCAGCCTGATTACGGAACGATCCATTGAAGCCAACATCTACAACACCCTCACCGACTGCCCGCACATCGAAAAGCTGGGCTGGCTGGAAGTGCCCAATCTGATGTACAACTCCATCTCTCCGGTGTTCGATCTCTCTGCCTGGATGCCCAAGATATCCATGGACATCAGTGACAACCAGCGTAGCTCGGGCATGGTCCACACCTTCTGTCCGGACTGGGGACACACTTACGGAGGTGAATTCGGCGATGACCCGACATGGGCTGCAGCCACCATCATGGTGCCATGGCAGACCTATCAGACCTACGGCAACACCGCCCTGCTGGAAGAGCACTATGACGTGATGAAAAAACTGATGGATTACTACGCGTCCCGCTCGTCAGGATACCTGTTGCACTACGGTCTCGGCGACTGGGGAGCCTACGACAAGACAACGTCAAGAGACTATGTCGTGTCATGCACCTATTATCAGGTAGCCGGCGTAATGAAACAGATTGCCGACATCCTGAAAAAGAGCGACGACGCATCCAAATACGATGAACTGACCCGCAACATAGGCCAGGCCATCATCAAGACCTATTACCATGCCGACAAGCGCAGCTTCGACTCCGGTTCGCAGGCCGCCAACGCCATAGCCCTGTATGTGGGTCTCGTTCCTGAAGAAGACCGCGAAGGCGTTCTCCGCAATCTGGTCAAATCCGTGGCCGATGCCGGCTACCACCTCACCACCGGCGAGGTCGGTCTGAAGCCGCTGTTCCTTTCGCTTGCCGCCAACGGATACAATGACGTCGTATACAAGATGACACAGCAGAAAGACATGCCGGGATACGGTTACTTCATCGAACAGGGTTGCACCTCCCTGCCCGAATTCTGGGACATGTACCGCTCACAGATGCACTGCATGCTGGGACATATCGAAGGATGGTTCTATGCCTGGCTGGGCGGTATCCGCAATACGGGAGTGGCATACAAGCAATTTGAGATCGCCCCGTATTTTGCACCGGAACTGGACGGACTGAACGCATCGACCTCTTCCGTTTACGGTAAAATCACATCCTCATGGAAAAGACTGTCCGACGGACGTATCGAAGCCACAGTGGAAGTGCCGTGCAACAGCCAGGCCACTCTGGTCATTTCGGGCATATCCCTTGATGACGTGAAGTACGGCGGCAGAACACCGGCTCCGGGCGACGGCATTCTGAAGGCAGAAGTCAAAGACGGCAAGGTCAACATCACCCTTGCATCCGGAACATACACATTCGAATTCCCGCAACCGTCCTACCTGTCACTGATCCGTTTGAACGAACTGATCAGCATGGCCGAGTCCGTAAAGGAAAGTAACACCGTGTCCGGATGGGACGAACTTCAGGAAGCTCTGAAGGAAGCCTGCAAACTGCTGGAAGACAGTTCCAGCCTGACGGCCGAAAAGATCAGCCGCGCCGAAGAAAGACTTGAAAACGCCCTGAACCAGACGGTAGAACTGAATCTGGCATTAGGCAAGCAGGTTTACTACAGTACGTCGATGGAGAGCTATGGCTGGATGGCCTACAAGCTGACCGACGGAGACACACTGTCCTCTACCGGATACTCTTCCAAGGCTTCCAAAACCAACACCACCGAATATGCGGGAGTTGACCTGGGCCGTCCACTGGAATTCAACACCGTGAAACTCTATCCGAGAAAATATACGGAATCATCATTCCCCAAGGATTTTGAGATTCAGATTTCCGAGGACAAACAGCAATGGGAGACGGTATACCAAACCGAGAACTACCCGACCCCCTCACCGGTGGATGCCGTACAGACCTTTGATTTCAAAACCGTCAAGGCACGCTATGTGCGCATTTATGCCACAAAACTGGCTTGCCTGAAGACCGACAACAACAACTACTACCTGCAACTGATGGAAATGACTGTAGAGAAGCACTGATCAGGAATCCTGCGGACCGGAAAGGATAGTTAAATAGTTAAACAGTGGTATATACGGTTCCGCAGCATAATCAGTGTAAACAAAAAATACGGAGTTCGGGATGAATTCCGTATTTTTTTATTTTATAGCCTTATCAAACCGGCCATCCGGAAGGCAGCTGAACCGGCTCACATCCGACAGGGTAACAGAGCGGTATCCACTGATGTTTTTTCGGGAAAGTGCTCACCGCATATCCGTCCGGCTTACATAAAGGGTTCCATACACATCAGCAGGATTTCCCTGACAGAGTCCCGCGCAGTTTGCCACTGAGCCTTTATCCTGTCCAGACCGGTTGTTGTACCCTGCCCCAAGCCCTCATCCGCATGGTGGCCTCTGGAGCACCCGTTATCTTCCTCTTCGTTTTTGTGACAGGAACACATCCTGCACATACGTTTCAAAATTGTTTTCATAACTCCCCTGATTTATTGTGTGTGACATGCCTTTTTCAGTAGTGCCATAAGCTCCCTGTATACGGTATCCGAAATCCGGTTGTTATCGCGTGCGCTGTTGATGGCATCATAAACCTTGTCGCCGGAATAGGAATCCAATCCGCCCCAAAGATCATCAGTCGTGAGACTGGAAGTGTAGATATGGTTCGTGTCCAGTTTGTCAATCAATGCCGACTTGGCCACATTACGGGCGTCCACATCGGGCGCTGCACCAAAAGAAATATCGTGACCGCCGTTAAAGACATGCTCTGCTCCCCCATCCGTTCCAAAAGCCGACTTCAGAGCCTCTTCTATCTCACCCGGACTATAGGCGGAAAGGTCAATGCCCGAATATTCCATACCACCCATTATGGCATCATGCCCGTTGTGATCATATCCGCCGTCTCCGCCATCGGAGAATAATTCACTCAGTTTTTCCAATAATTCGCCTAACATATCAGTCTGTTTTTAGTGGTTGTTACTTATTTTTCTGTTCTTTAAAGGCCTCACGGAAGATCTTCCCCAGTTCGTCCTTTGAAAGTTTTGATTTGCCAAGATATTCTCTTTGGAAATATTCTTTGGCCGTCGCCCCGATAGCCCAGGCAAAAGCTGCGGATGTAGCCGCATCAAGAGCGACGCCCGCACCGTAACCCAGTCCCGTTGATTCCATAAGCGCAGAAAGCAGTTTGGATCCGATATTCATGGAAAGGAACCAGAATCCAGCACTGAGAATAAACTGTTTGACAAGTTTCCAGCCTTCATCCTTTGTCAGTTTAATATCGTAGCAAAGCCCAATGGCGACAACGCCTGCCCCCATCGCGGAAGCGGTAAGCGCCCAATTGACATGTGCGGGCACAAGTGCAGTACCTACTACTGTAGCCATCATGGCCTTGATAGCCTTATCTGCTTTTTCATTACATACATTCACTGAAGTAGCCATATTCATATACCCTGATTTGTGTCGGGCACAACTTCTATTCTGTTAATCCCATTTGCAATAATGACGGATCATATCGCGTAAAATCTAACAGGCAACCTGATTTTTTTTCAAATTCTGATATGGCACTAAAAAAATGAAGTGGCTTCATTACCTAAATATTGGTAATATGGCCACTTCGGTATGGTGTTCCTATCAAGTGAGAAATCATATCTCCTACTTATCTGTCTAAACTTCAGTCTTCTTAAAATATTTTATATACATAAGCAGAATTTTTAATATAATATCCTATCGTTTTCAATGATTGGAACATTATTAGATTATTAGAAAAATATCGACAAACTGTATTCAGTATTTATATCTGACAAACTATTATATCTCTGTTTTTTAGTAATACTAAATGATTTACAGTCAAATTAAGCAAAGATTTTTCAAGTTTCACCACATTCATAGATAATTTCAATTCCATAAGGTACGATTAAAAGACGGCAAACCGGAGCACCCTGTTCACAGCCTGAAGAGTTTCAATTCCATAAGGTACGATTAAAAGTCCGGTCATCGATTCCGAACAGGATCTTCCTCAAGAGTTTCAATTCCATAAGGTACGATTAAAAGTCTCCATCAGGCGCAACGAACTGCAGCTGGCTTCCAGTTTCAATTCCATAAGGTACGATTAAAAGCGTGGCCTGAAATCAGACACGCTGTATCTAAGGCTGTTTCAATTCCATAAGGTACGATTAAAAGACAACCATCAAAGCTTATTAAAATATCACCATCTATGTTTCAATTCCATAAGGTACGATTAAAAGCGCTGGAGAGCAGTTCGGAGAAGGACCTGAAGCCTTGTTTCAATTCCATAAGGTACGATTAAAAGCATGCCTGACGCATGGGAGATGGATGAGGATAAGCTGTTTCAATTCCATAAGGTACGATTAAAAGTTTCTTTGTGTCGCCGTCCAATGCTGCGGCGGTTGGTTTCAATTCCATAAGGTACGATTAAAAGAGAATACGAAGATAAATCTAAGGAACACGAACGAGGTTTCAATTCCATAAGGTACGATTAAAAGCATACTTTCCTGCTGGCACAAAGTAATCAACACTCTTGTTTCAATTCCATAAGGTACGATTAAAAGATGCCTTAGTGAACAGTCCGGCATACTTTCCTGCGTTTCAATTCCATAAGGTACGATTAAAAGACTTGTAATTTTCTCATAATCTATTACTTTACTTAAGTTTCAATTCCATAAGGTACGATTAAAAGTAAACTGGTAGTGTATTCATGTCTTTATGTTTATGTTTCAATTCCATAAGGTACGATTAAAAGTGGAGTACAAAAACAAAATTGGGAGGTTATAATACCGGTTTCAATTCCATAAGGTACGATTAAAAGAAGCGCAAAAGAATTATGAAACAGCAAAGAAACTTGTTTCAATTCCATAAGGTACGATTAAAAGTTTTGATGGTGCATTAATTGAGCCGCCTTACAAGATAGTTTCAATTCCATAAGGTACGATTAAAAGATGTAAGGGACGATACGCTTGTTGTGGAAAATGATTTGTTTCAATTCCATAAGGTACGATTAAAAGTAGAAGAAATTGCAAAGATTATACGGAGCAATGATATGTTTCAATTCCATAAGGTACGATTAAAAGCGAGAAAGGAGAAACGATCCTAGTAACAACGAAGTAGTTTCAATTCCATAAGGTACGATTAAAAGGAATCAGCCTGAGCACCGAACATATTGTTTACCAGTTTCAATTCCATAAGGTACGATTAAAAGTCTGATAATCTCTTGACGCGCTTTAATGCAAAAACAAGTTTCAATTCCATAAGGTACGATTAAAAGCTAATTTGAATTTTAATATTCTTAATACTTCTACTGCGTTTCAATTCCATAAGGTACGATTAAAAGTTTCTTTCCTTGTCGCACACCTGTGTTGTCAATATCGTTTCAATTCCATAAGGTACGATTAAAAGACTCCTTGCGCGAGGTAACACCGTAACCGCTCCAGTGTTTCAATTCCATAAGGTACGATTAAAAGTTCATTTCCGCCCACATTTTCACGTCCTCCTCTACTTGTTTCAATTCCATAAGGTACGATTAAAAGCAAAACTTTTCAAATTAACAGCTGTATAAAAAAATGGTTTCAATTCCATAAGGTACGATTAAAAGCAAATATATATAATCTTAATCCAACAGAAAGCATATGTTTCAATTCCATAAGGTACGATTAAAAGTGTTTCACATTGCAAAGATAATCATTTATTTTATTGGTTTCAATTCCATAAGGTACGATTAAAAGTGACATACTTCGTGCCGGCCGGACAGGAGTATCTAGTTTCAATTCCATAAGGTACGATTAAAAGTTAATAGCCAAAATATTTTATTATATTTCTTACCTGTTTCAATTCCATAAGGTACGATTAAAAGGCTCTCAATGTCATTTAGCGCACCACGCTTCAAGTGGTTTCAATTCCATAAGGTACGATTAAAAGACAGATACTATGTTTATTGAGCAAGATGTTTGCCATGTTTCAATTCCATAAGGTACGATTAAAAGCGTTTGTTGGCTGACAGATATAATATATCGGAATAGTTTCAATTCCATAAGGTACGATTAAAAGAGGACAGAACTGCAATCACAAGGACAGCTGGGGAGTTTCAATTCCATAAGGTACGATTAAAAGTAAGAAAAACATGATTTTTAACAAATTTATTTAAAATGTTTCAATTCCATAAGGTACGATTAAAAGTATAGCAGGTCGAGGTAGATCACAAGACGCAAAAGGGTTTCAATTCCATAAGGTACGATTAAAAGCGGTGTACCGCTTTTTAATTAAAAAGCGCGAAAAAAAAGTTTCAATTCCATAAGGTACGATTAAAAGTAAGCATTCTGGCCGCAAGTTCTACATAGTTGTTGGTTTCAATTCCATAAGGTACGATTAAAAGAATGTAAAAAAATGGACATTTATTGTAACCACCATTGTTTCAATTCCATAAGGTACGATTAAAAGCTTCATCATTCTTGCAATAGCAAGGACTTTGTCCTGGTTTCAATTCCATAAGGTACGATTAAAAGCAACTAAAATAATCTTATTATGAAACATTTCACTTTGTTTCAATTCCATAAGGTACGATTAAAAGTTCCACTTTTTCGTGAGTATATTTTTACAATTATGTGTTTCAATTCCATAAGGTACGATTAAAAGTTGTGATCAAGGCGCCAAAAAGTCTAGCGCAAAATTGTTTCAATTCCATAAGGTACGATTAAAAGCCTTCTTCACTTCGTTGAGGTATCGGTCCATCCCCTGTTTCAATTCCATAAGGTACGATTAAAAGGAGAACCGCGACATCACCGAGATCTTCGAAGCTCCGGTTTCAATTCCATAAGGTACGATTAAAAGCAATCAGGATGATCATAGTCCTTACATTTAATTAGTTTCAATTCCATAAGGTACGATTAAAAGCTTTAGTTCCTTCTCCATGTCTACTTCCATACTGCGTTTCAATTCCATAAGGTACGATTAAAAGCGTCATACCCCATATCTGCAACCCATTTTATTAAGGCGTTTCAATTCCATAAGGTACGATTAAAAGTGTAGTACAAAATCCTTCAATGTCTCTTTCTACATGTGTTTCAATTCCATAAGGTACGATTAAAAGCGGTAAGCCTGTAACTTTATACCCATATACAGGAGTTTCAATTCCATAAGGTACGATTAAAAGCTTTCGAGAACGGAAAACGTCTGGTGGATTTACCGGGTTTCAATTCCATAAGGTACGATTAAAAGCGATGTCTTTTTCAAGGCTTTCCCTGAAATCGTTCTGTTTCAATTCCATAAGGTACGATTAAAAGTTCGTTTTTCATTAATTCCATTAACCTCATATTCCCGTTTCAATTCCATAAGGTACGATTAAAAGGAACAGACGCAGCAAGTTAACTTTACAAACCTTGTGAGTTTCAATTCCATAAGGTACGATTAAAAGACCGTGCGGCTGGTGCGTGACAAGGTAATCTTCTGAGGTTTCAATTCCATAAGGTACGATTAAAAGAAACGGTAATCGAGTAGACCGTCAAGGAGATATAGGGTTTCAATTCCATAAGGTACGATTAAAAGAGGAAGTAGCGTTGATATGGCCTTGTACGATATCAGTTTCAATTCCATAAGGTACGATTAAAAGGCATACGACAAAGGAAAACAGTATGTTATCCTGAAGTTTCAATTCCATAAGGTACGATTAAAAGATACTCCGTCAGCTTAAGACACCTTCTTCCGGAAAGAGTTTCAATTCCATAAGGTACGATTAAAAGGAGCCAGCAAGGTGCTGCTTATAAGAGATCTTTGAAGTTTCAATTCCATAAGGTACGATTAAAAGGAGGACGCGAGAGCAAGAGGATACAGAGTTGTAAAGTTTCAATTCCATAAGGTACGATTAAAAGGATACGGGCAATGACACCAATGCAGTTCCAGAAGGGTTTCAATTCCATAAGGTACGATTAAAAGAAGTGTTGAGCCTTCCAACGCTGAACACCCTAGATTAAGTTTCAATTCCATAAGGTACGATTAAAAGGCGGGTAAACTTGATAAGCTTATATGCAAGTTACGCAGGTTTCAATTCCATAAGGTACGATTAAAAGAATATTACAGAAGTCAGCCGTGATGAATTCAAGAAGGTTTCAATTCCATAAGGTACGATTAAAAGAATGCGCAAAAGAATTATGAAACAGCAAAGAAACTTGTTTCAATTCCATAAGGTACGATTAAAAGCCATATATACCCATCGCAGCACCGGTAAGCGCACCTTGTTTCAATTCCATAAGGTACGATTAAAAGCGTTATCCGGTCGTGACAATAGTCCCGAATGAAAGCGGTTTCAATTCCATAAGGTACGATTAAAAGGAGACAACAAAAACACATCATGTAACCCTTATATAGTTTCAATTCCATAAGGTACGATTAAAAGTGTAACAGTGTTGAGAACAAAAATAAATAAAAGATATGTTTCAATTCCATAAGGTACGATTAAAAGTTGCAGCATGAGAGAAACGCCATGCAGCGACAACGTTTCAATTCCATAAGGTACGATTAAAAGCGAGATACAGAAGTCATTGGCTTTTGCAATAAATAGTTTCAATTCCATAAGGTACGATTAAAAGTGCATTATTCTCTGTTCTTACTGAAACTCCGTATTCGTTTCAATTCCATAAGGTACGATTAAAAGTGCAAGTTTTCAAACCGTTTGCAACTGTGTAAATTCGTTTCAATTCCATAAGGTACGATTAAAAGGAAAACGAAATACAGCTTCACATGTATAAGGATATGGTTTCAATTCCATAAGGTACGATTAAAAGTTGAGTATATGATAATAATAAATATTATAAAGTTAGTTTCAATTCCATAAGGTACGATTAAAAGGAAAGAAGAGCGTGTTTTACAAACTATATCAGCCTCGTTTCAATTCCATAAGGTACGATTAAAAGATATAAAGCGAGAAGAGAATATATCACTTAAGAATCGTTTCAATTCCATAAGGTACGATTAAAAGCGGGGTAAAACCGGAATTCGATATACGTACTGACAAAGTTTCAATTCCATAAGGTACGATTAAAAGAGCTATATCAATGTGCCTGAACTTGTAAAGGCTTTCGTTTCAATTCCATAAGGTACGATTAAAAGCATATATACCCATCGCGGCACCGGTAAGAGCACCTTGTTTCAATTCCATAAGGTACGATTAAAAGAGCGCGCACGATGTGCACGCTGCTGACATAAAACGTGTTTCAATTCCATAAGGTACGATTAAAAGTTTGAATGACTTCTTTATATATCATGATGAAGATGGTTTCAATTCCATAAGGTACGATTAAAAGCTGATAGGCTCAGTTCTGTTATATTGCTATCAAAGTCGTTTCAATTCCATAAGGTACGATTAAAAGGAATATATGCCACTACCAGCACATAAGATAGAATCGTTTCAATTCCATAAGGTACGATTAAAAGAGCTAGCGCCAAGGTGGTAAAACACGAACAGAATTGTTTCAATTCCATAAGGTACGATTAAAAGAGAAAAAGAAGCTTTAGCGATGTTTAACCAGGATTTGTTTCAATTCCATAAGGTACGATTAAAAGATTAAACGGTATAACACAGGCAGCGAAGTTGGCAAAGTTTCAATTCCATAAGGTACGATTAAAAGATGCTTTTTACGTACATATTACTCTCGGTTTTATGCGTTTCAATTCCATAAGGTACGATTAAAAGGCCGGTCACTCCGTCGGCTCTGTATTCTGTGTACTTAGTTTCAATTCCATAAGGTACGATTAAAAGCTGACCATGAGGATAAATTATATTCTTGATAGTGTCGTTTCAATTCCATAAGGTACGATTAAAAGCCTGCCATAACACAGAATTCTATCATTGAAAATCAGTTTTATAGCGAAAGCAAATATAGTAAAATCCTATAAAAATAATGTCGATCACTAATAATAAAAAAAATATTGGAGATCGACATTATCTTTAAAATTCTCATTATCAACAAGTCAAAGATCGTAAATAGCGTTTTGAATTTAATTAAACGCTAATCAAGTTTAACATCGACTCATGATTACTCATAAGAAGTTATCTATAGAACTACGTTCTTTTCCAATAATTCTCTTATCTAAAGCTTGTTGGAAATTACCACTAAAAATAATTATACTGTCCACATTTTTATCCATAAATTTATCACTTTGTATTAATAATTCTTTTAGTTTTACTTCTGAAATTTCTCCCTCGAAAACAGAATTCTGAATCCAATTTAAATACTTTCTACAAAGTTTCAGCATCTTGGCTACTCTCTTTTCACCAAAATCATATACTAAAATGACATACATAATTACTTATTATTAATAACCTACCAATACATCTTAAATGGTTTATACTCTTCTAAACACAAAAGATGCTTTGCCAATTTATAACATTCTAATTTTATCAAATGCCGATAACTCACAGAACGTTTTAACGTACGATGCTGAATAGTTTCCTGAAGTCTATCCTCCAAAGCTTTCACAAAGATCTTCTTTCCAGAAGAATTAAGCAAACATTTATTTAATTTTTTATCAAAATGTTTAGATTGAATTTCTTTTTTATTCAAAACTTTAAAAATAACACGATCAACTATAATCGGCTTAAATATCTCTGCGATATCAAGAGCTAAAGAATAACGTCTCTCTCCTGGTTGATGTAAATAACTAATGGTCGGATTAAGTTGCGTCTGATGAATAGCACGCAAACATAGAGTATAACATACCATATTCCCAAATGATATCAAAGCATTAACTTCATTATGAGGAGGTTGTTTTGATCTTCCATCCATCTCAAAATCATTTATTATCAAATTAAAGGCATCATAATAACAGGAACGTATTCTACCTTCTACCCCCATCAATTCTTCTACATTACCGGCATTTGGAATCAAAACAGCTAGTTCCTCAATAATATTTATAAGATCTTCCATATCCTTACCACGCCTATTATAATATTTCAGATTCTTAATCATATTATAAGCCGCTCCTTCAATAAACTTCTTTGCAATAATCAGGCGCTTCTTTTTATCCTGATAATTTGATGTCTGAGCCAAAAGCATTTTACCTGAAAGCAAAGAATCACGAGGCATAAAAGATCCAGTATAATTCTCATAATAATCAAAAAAATGAACGGCAATGTCCTTTTGGCCTAAAAAATTAAATAAAGCACTATTAGCTCTCAGACTTCCAAATACATAAAATTCACTGATGTCTTCTACTGGCAAGAATCTGGACTGTGCATCTGATGACAACTTTTCACCATCATCTGCCACTGGAGTGAATTTTAAAGTATTGTCTTTACGTTCCAATATTCCTGGATTAAACAGATAAAAAGTTTTTTTCATACTTCCTCCTCCGCGCTATAACAAAATTCATAATAACTGCAACTTTTACAAATAGACTTTCTCTGTAATGGAGGACATTTCTCATCCATAACAATTTTAGATATATCCAACTTCATTTCAGCTATAGCCTGACGGTCTATATCGCTCAAAAAAACTTCCTGCGTCTTACGTAAGGTCGGATATTCTAAAATCCCTTTAACACCAGTTATGCCGTTTTGCTCAAACACGTAAAGATAGTATTTCAGTTGCCACTCATGAGCAACCTCTACTTTATTCGATTTCTTAATCTCATGAATTATTTTATTCTTAGCATCATAAAAGTCTACTTTGATACCATCCAATTCAATCTCTTCATACTTAGAAGAACGCTGAGGATAACTGTCTTCATGAATAAGCTTACCTTCAAACACCAAATCAGAAGTGTGTTCGAAACGAATACCATTAGCAAACAGCCAGAGTTTGCGCTTGCATACTTGATAATAGTTAAAGTGTGTACCTGTGATTTTCATAAATTAAAACAGAAATGTACCAATGACTTTTCTAATCATTGGTACATATTTTTATTTATTTCAACTGATGTTCGTAATCAAAGGCCATCATCTTTTCTATAAGAGAATTCTTAGCTTTCTCTAAAGCCTCTGCAGATTCCGATTCTGTTACAATATAGCTGGAACAAGGTAAAGTAATATACAACTCAGCACCTGCATTTTCATCTACTATCGGTTTAGCCTTAGGTCTTTCACCATCATCAATTAATTTCGCCCGAATAGCAGAAGCTATAGCATTGGCATTATCACTGATAGCCACAGCCAGTGTTTCCATCAAACTGAATGTACGCGCCTGATTGGAGGTAATTCTCCAATTTATCAATGCCTCAGCTAATGCAGGGATTACCTTTTCACGCTCTTCTTTCGGCAAAACCAAACATTTTCCAAAAACATTTACACTCTCAACCCAACCTTTATCCTTCAAAGTACTAATCATCTCTTTTGTAATTTCTGGTTCATGCTGATTAGTTGATACACAGAACAAAGTACGTAAATCTATTGCAATGTCATAAACGAAAAGTCCTGTAGTTCTTTTGTTATCTGGAATCCAGGTCCTTCGAGTAAGTGTTCGATTATTTTCATTCAAAAAAATTTCTATTTCTTCCTCTGTCAACAATTTATCAGAACCTTTCAGACGTACATTAACAGGATGATGATCTGGTCGGTCACTTCTATCAAAGGTAATATTTTCCCTCTCAATACCTGCCAATAAAGGATGCAAAGGACGCATGGCAGATATAGACAAGGGGCTACGACGTTTCAGTACACTATTCTCCTTACTTTGCTCTGATTTTTCTTTTTCACTTTTCCCTGTTGCAGTTTTAGCACGCATCCATCCTCCTAATAACTGATCAATAAATGTTGGATCGCATGGAGACCAAGGCTCCTTATTTTCCAGCTCATTATTAGCAGTAATATTATAATTAAACGTAATTGGAGCAACCGAAACATTTAAATTATCAGTCAACGACTGCAATACAGACCTTTTAACCTGCTGACCACTAGAAAAGGCTAGATATCTTCCAAATTGAGTATCAAGATAAGTTTTTTGACCATCTTCAACACAAAACACAGTATGTTCAGCATGCTTTAGCGCACGCAAATAAATGTAAGGATTCATAATTATTTATTTTTTATTGTTAATTAAAATTGCATAATGAAATCTAACTAAAGTTAGGAAATAAGGTACGTTATCCGTTGGCATAGTATTAATCACAGAGACTATCTCCTTCATTTTGTCTACATCCTCAACATCTCCAACAATATCAACCATACTTTTAATAAAATTCATCTTGTTGTTTGATTCCAATACTATCTTTACCTTATTCGCATTTACAGTTTTAGCTCTATTACCACTTTGACTGTACTTAGAAAGCTCAAAGGCAAACTCTTGAGCTTTATTCCATAAATCTTGATTGTTTAACATTGCCATAATCCAACTTTGATATACATTAAAACTTATTACTTGTTCTTCTTTATCTGATAATTTAGGCATCTTACTTTTTTCTATATAATCTTTTAGTCCTTTAGGTTCCATAGCACGAAGACCAATAACACCTTGCTGACATGCTTTTGCAAATCCGACAGCTGTTCCCCAAAGTTTTTCTGCCTTATGTCCAGATTCCATACCAAAAAAATGTTGATACAATTTTACGGGTCTTGTAATCTGTGATAAATCAAAAGGTATAAAACCTATTGTTGTATTCGTTTGACCATAACTGTATACATAACCCATTATCTGCTTTTTAGGACACCTTTTAGCTATTCCGATTAAAATCTTGGTCCAGGAGACTGTATCAATGGAAAATTCATCATTCTTAACTGTATAAGGATTAAATCCAGATAAATAATCCATATCATTAAAAACATTACTATATCTATGAGACAACCATTGACCATTCCATGTTAGAATTTTATTACCGGGAAGTTTCTCTATACTGTCAACAGCTTTTCTATACAAAATCCACCCTTCATACACATCAAGAAGAATATCTGGATTATAAAAAAATATAGATATTCCCCCTTGAACACCAACTCCTAACGCCGAACCAAACCATGAACAATATATATCCTCCATAGTGGTTGAAAAAGACAAATTAGAAACTTGTCCGGAAGTTGTCGCATATTCCTTTTCTTCTGAAGCAGGATAGCCAATAGCTATACTGGCATCTGCAACACCACGATTTACTTTCTCTATAAAATTATTAAGTTTTTCTTTTCTCTCATCACTTGTCAAAGTCTCAACCTTTTGTCCACTTTTCATTTGTACAAAAGATGAATTCTGAACCCAATACAGATATTTATTGCTATCAAAAAACAAAGGATAAAAGACTTCTAAGAAAAACTGTTCTGCATTGTACGAAGTACCATACTTCGCATTATATGCTTCTAAAAACATTTTACCAATTACAGATGTTACCATAGTTACAACATTTCAAACTGTTTATAATACTCCGGTTTGACATAAGCCAAATCCAACCCCATACTTTCCGTATAACTTTTATCCGGCACCACAAATGGATACGTTCCCATTTTGACTACTTGCAAATGATTAAACCCTACAGATTTAAAACTCACAGGTATCTCCATTTTAGTCCGTTCACTGCTATCGCCCTCTTTATACGATTCTACATCTGATTCCAAAATACAAGATACAGAGTTGATGTTCAGAGCCTCAAGCAAAGCTGATTTAGCACAGTGACACAATTTCTTTAGCATCCATTGATTATCCTTGAAAATAACACCCGAATAATCTATATTCATAAAGCGAGTGTCCGGATAAACATCATCCAACATTTGTTGAATCTTTTCCTCTTCTAAAACTGCATTATTGGGCAAAACATCATAACTTCTCCGAAGAACATCTTCATCGTATGGTAATGCATCATTTCCCTCATAAGGCTTTATCACATAAATCGGTTTAAAATGCCCGATTGTTTCACGGGTACGTTTCCTATTGACACGACCAAATCGCTGAATCAATGCATCTATAGGAGCGCATTCTGTTATCATCATGTCAAAACTGATATCAAGACTAACTTCTACAACCTGGGTAGATACCACAATACAAGCATCTTTACTGACATTATAATGATTCTTCAAGCTCTCTTCCAAATATTGACGGTCTATCCTTTTGAAATGACTATGAATTAACATGATAGGAATGTGAGGATAATCCACCTGTAGTGACTGACAAACAGCCTGGGCTCTTCTGACCTGATTGCATACTACTAGAATTTTCTTATTATCAGAAAGAGCATCTTCCATTACCGCATGAGCATCCTCCAATCCGTTTATCTTATAAATTTCATGTCGGTTGAAACTATTTAGTTCATCAGATGAAAGAAAAACTTCATACACATTTGATGCCCCCCCAAGAATTTCCAATATTCGATTATACAGAACCTTAGGCATTGTAGCTGTTCCCACATGTATTCTGCATTCTATACTTACCAGAATTTCAATAATTCGCAATACGATAGCCTGTATTTCACTGGAATAAGTATGTATTTCATCCAATATAACATCACAACCATACAAATCAACCAGCATTGCTTCATACCCTTTTACTCCATAAACAATTGAAGCCATCTGATGAGGAGTCATCACTTTAATGGAAGCTCCAAGATGCCTTTGCATAATACGCTCTTCCCACCTTCCATGCTCCAATTTCAAATTGGAAGCTGCATGTAAAAGATGTATTTGTGCATCCGTATTCTTTAAATCAAACTTCAAACGATCATACATAGCATTAATGGAGGCCTGAAATGGCAAAGTATAAAAAACACGCCCCTTGCATCTTCTTAATAAAAAATCAGTCTTTCCTGCCCCTGTCGGTGCAGTAACAAGTGTATGTTTACGTTCATCATCAGATTTATATAATGATAAAGGATACAAAGAATTTTGCCTAAAATAAAACGACAAGTCTGGCAGAACAAACAATTTAGTAATTTCATATTCTGTTTTATCTCCCAAAGCTGATGCCAAATGATCAGCTCCCATCAGTACTCCTTTCCATTTCGAAAAACCAAGATCAATTCTTTCACAATAAGAGACCGCATAGCCATAATTATTTTCCGCCTCACCTAATGTTATATCATGAACAACAAAACCAAACAAAGACAATATCCCTAATGCGTCTGGTGCCCATAAACCAAAGTCTTTGGAATGGATACCAAAACTGTCTTCCATATCTTCCAAATCCAGAAGTCCTAACTCATGTATATCCTTATATATGGATTTATGATGAGCCACTACCATCTCAAGAACAATATCTTTTTCTTTACTTTCCAAAATTGAAAGGAAAAACAAGGATGCAATCTCATGACGAAAAATAAAATCACATGGACGTACATAACCATGTTTCAAAGTTTTCTGAAAGACTGTACTTGCCTTACCTATATCATGAAATATGGCACCTTTTCTTGCTAAAGACGGATCCAGCCCAATATTGCGTGCTATAATTTCAGCTGATTTTGCAACCAACAGTAAATGTTCTGACAAAGGAATCAAACCATTGTCTTCATGCTTAGCTAATATGTGATCATATTTTCTTTCCATAAAGTTACAATATAGATTGTCCGTCTATCTCTAGCCAACCATACATAGGTGAATTATCGAACCGATTATATCCAACCATAAAAGATTGTTCTGATTTTCCAAATCGTAATTCAAATCCTTTTATTAAATTAAAACTCCTCTCATCCATCTCTTCTATCAAAGCGTCTGGAAGAAGTATATCTTCATTACGACACAAACAAACATGCTGTCTACTTGCCCTTAACGCCGTATCATAATCCTCAAAAGCCAAATACAATACAGGATCAATCATAATTCCTCTTTTTAGAATTGACTTGCTTCTTATTCCATTCTTCTTTTTTTCATCGAAGCCTCTCGGTTGAGTTTGTTCCTGTTGTATATCAATGGCAGAATAAGACAAACGATAGCGCTTTATCTTACTAATAAAACCATTCTGTGAAAGTGTCTCGGAAAATAATTTTTTCTCAATCCCTTCCAATGTTGACGGAGACAAAAACTGTTGGCTATATGTCAACCCGTCACGAACTGCCGTCCAAGGTTTTATAAATCCAAACGGCCCTGTATATTTAACGACATAATACATACTGCATGAATTTAAATATATCTCTAATATATTGATCCAAAACCTATTCCTGTAGAATTACCAATTCCTACATTCCATGCAAAGGCTTTCGTTTCAGGTTTACCTTTAATATAAACCGGACATAGATTGGCTTTATTTCTTATATCGCGATAATTAATAAACTTGATTTTTTTCTTTGCATAAGTCAAATCAAAAGAAATATCCAACGTTTCATCAAGAGGCAATCCTGCAATTTCCATTTTATGAATTAAAGTATTCTTCATCAATTCATTGGATTCATCATCTTTAAACGTATAATATTTGGTTCCTTCTTCAGGAATAAAACGCTTAATAAAAATTGGACTTCCCAAATAAAACAATTCTCTTGTAGATAAATCTGGTGTTTCTTCTATAGTCATATCAATTACCCGCATACCACCAAACATTTCAGGATTTCTCAAGATATCAGACATTATCAATTTCATTTTAGCTGTATCATAGAAACTAATAAACCAAGAAGCACCTTTTGGAAAATTCAGACCTTTTTGCTCACTCACACTTCCATGTAACCAAGAAAAAGAATATAATGACATCAAATCATGCTCAGAATTTACTCCTAACCATTTATGCAATGTCCCAACTAATTTATTCTGATAATCATAAGAAATTAGTTCAGAATTCGGTGAAGTTTTCAAATATATTCTCATAATTTATAACATATAATTTACATTATTTCCAATTTTTCAATACGAACCAGCAAATCATCAGACAGGCCGGACTCCAATTCATCAGGTTTTAACAATTCTTCCGCACACGCACGCTGCATCAAAGCCTGATAACGTAAAGGAGAATCTGTCAAAGGATATTGCCCCCACCCTTCTTCCATCTTATTCATTTTGATATAATTATCAAAGATCTTATTATAGTAATCCTCTGTAATTACTGATAAATCTTTCAACCGATGAACAATTGCAGCTATGGAAATGCCGTAATTGGTTCTCACGGCTGACAACTCTTCGATGGTAAGCCGGTTCCTTTTTAAGCCCAAATACAATCGGGTACTTTCAACCGGCAGAAGAAATGAGGAAGAAAAACGGTGACATAAACGTTCTATCTGGTTAGGAGTCATCTCCTTTGGAAAAGGAAACAACAAATGGGCAAATTCATGAAGGGCAGTAAAACGTTTACGCTCCACTGTGACATTCTTATTGAGCACTATGAAAGGAGCCTTTCTGTTAGCCCAACCGCACAGGCCATCTATATTTTCACTCAAATCCATCTCCAATACTTTGATACCTGAAGACTCCAGCATCCTGCAAACAGAAGGGATCATGTCATGCCCCAAGTTCCACTTTCTACGAATATCCAAAGTGGCTTTCTCCATACCGTCATAAGTCAGTTCAATCTGTCTTTTACTTAAAGGAGCCTTATAAGCGATATGATCAGACAAGAGTTGCTCCAATATGAAATATTTTTCAAGCATCATGATAATATCTGATTTCAGCGTTTTTTCATCCTTTGCTGAAAGATGACCGATATACCGATAGTTTAAATCCCTTACCGTTACCTGATGCTGACCATAAAGTGTATTTTGATCAATTCCATAAACTTTTAATATGGCATCAAGAACAGATTTTGAAGGATTCATCAAACCCTTCTCATACTTAAAAAGTGCCTGTTTTGACACTATAAAGCCTATCTTTTCACATACAGAATCAAGACTTAAACCTCTATATTTCCGTATTTTCCTTAGTTTTTCTGAAATTGTATTGTCCATAATTTCCTTTTTAACTAATCATGGTTTACAAAAATAGATATTTATTCTAATAAAATCAACTTTATAAGGATTTTTATAATCAAATCTTATCACTTTTATACTTTTGTATATGTTAAAACAAAAACAAAATGCTATAATCTGATTTACCCTTGTCAGATTATAGCATTTTATATCAATCTTATCCTATCAAATAATCTAAGATTCTTTCATCGTATTAAAATTGTTTCTACAAGTATCTCCAACCATACGGATCTGACCTAACAAACCAATCTAATCCAAACACTTCAACTTCCTCAATCTTGATCTTATAGCACCACGGTTACGCTGGAATATCTCCATCAGTTCCTTTACAGTTTTCCCTTCTTCATAAAGAGCGGTCAAACGTTCATCATCTTCTTTCGTCCAAGGCGCATAAGCATTGACATGAAGCTGTTTCTGGCGCTCCATATAAGATATTGGTGTCTGAACCGGCTCTTCTTTATCCTCTGACTTCTGTGTTTGGAATTCTTGCTGAAACTTTTTGATCAGATGTATGAAGTGCCCGCCAAAAGTGCGACATTTATAATTCCCGATACCAGGAATATCAGCAAACTCCTCAATTGTCACAGGCTGTTTCTCTACCAGAAGACGAAGAACCTGATCCGACAGGACGACATAATCAGACCATTCAAAAAGTTCTGCGATTTGCTTGCGTAAAGCGCGCAAGCGTTCATACAGGATCTGGGTATGATCGGGGATTACATGATCTTCCTGACCAGCCTTCTGCTGCAACCTTCTCCGTTTGCGCTTTGTCTTAGTTTCATGCTGTATCTGGGCTAGCTCCACAGATTTTCTGCCATATACTACCTGTTTACCCATCTCCGTCACCTTCAAGTGATTGTCTTCATTATATGCCACTTCGATATATCCCATTTGCAGCATTTGAAGAAGATAATCTTTCCAATCCCCTGCAGGGACGTCTCGGCCTACTCCAAACGTCTTCAACAGATGAAACCCCTTGGAAACCAAATTTTCCGTAGGCATTCCCCTCAATATATCTATAGTCATAGTGAATCCAACCGTTTCATCTGTCCGCAAAATTGCAGACAAGGCTTTTTGAACCAATATGGTTCCATCGAAATAGGTTGGCGGAGCTTTGCATATATCACAGTTGCCACAATGACAATCATTAATTTCACCGAAATAATTTAGCAAAATCCGCCTTCTGCATACTTGAGCTTCCGCGTATTCCTGCATCCGTTTCAGTTTTTCATGATTGATTTCCTTCTGTCCGCTTTCATCAGCAAATTTCCGCAAAGTAATCAAATCCTGCAAATTGAAAAACAACACGGTTTCTGCCGGCAGGCTATCACGTCCGCCACGACCTATTTCCTGATAAAAACTTTCAATACTTTTTGGCAAATTATAATGGATTACAAAACGAACATTGCTTTTGTCTATTCCCATTCCAAAAGCGACTGTTGCAACCACAACCTGAATACGTCCTTTCAGAAAATTTTCCTGAACCTGATTTCTCACAGTCATGGACATCCCAGCATGATAGGCACCCACTGAAACTTTTTCAGCACAAAGCCGCTGCGACAACGCCTCTGTTTCCTTGCGGGTCATACAATAAATAATACCACTTTCCTGTGGATGTCGATCAATGATATTGAGTATAGTTTGAAGCTTTTCTTTGGCTGAATAGCCACGTCGGACATCCAGACTCAGATTCGGGCGATCAAATGAACTGACAAACAGTAGAGGTTCTTTCAAATGCAACCTGTCGATAATATCGGATTTGGTCACTTTATCTGCCGTAGCCGTCAATGCCATTACAGGGATGTTCGGAAAACATTCATGTAGCACACCTAATTGTACATACTCCGGACGAAAATCATGCCCCCACTGTGAAATACAATGGGCTTCATCAATGGCAAACAAGGATACATTCACAGCGTATCTCAACCAGTCGATTTCTGTCATAAGCCGCTCCGGAGATATATACAACAATTTGATTTTCCCGTCCATACATTGCTGGCGGACAAGCCGGTCTTTTGTTTCGTTATTGGCACTATTCAAAGTTTCTGCCTGTATACCGTTGGCGCGCAAGGCATCCACCTGATCCTTCATAAGAGATATTAACGGAGATATGACCACTGTTATCCCGTCAAGCAATAAAGCCGGTATCTGGAAACAAATGGATTTTCCTCCTCCTGTGGGCATTAGGACCAAAGAATCCTTTCCATGAAGGGCACTCATGATAATTTCCTCCTGCATAGGGCGGAAGGAGCTGTAGCCATAATATAATTTCAATACATCTAAAGGTGTCTGCATAGCCATCTTTTTTATCATGCATTCATTCCGAAAAAGTTTAGCCGGTATTTTCCCATCAATCTATTGTAGAAGATCAAACAATATATTGTTTTCGGAAGACGTGTTTAACAGTATTATTCACAAAGATAAATTATTACTCCTATAATTCCAATATTATTTACTTATTTAAGTAACCATTCTATTTTCCGCTACGACAATTTTATCGGCTGTTTTTCAGCCGATAAAATAAAAATGTCCGCAAGAAAATAGTTTAGTTTTAACATTCCGGTTTATAAAACATGGCAGAAGAGTCTTCCTGTCGCAGTCCTTACCATGAAGAATACATTCAAACAAGTGTTTCAGGTAATCCTGAGGATCTATATCGTTCAACTTACAGCTTTCTATCAGGGAGAAGATGAATGCCGAGTTTTCTGCGGCTGCCTCACTTCCTATATTCATACAGTTCTTGAGCAGCAGCTTTACAGGTTTCATTCTTTGCTCACAGAGATTATTGGATATTTCCGCTGAACCGTCCTTGAGGATATTTCTCAAGGATTTCCACTGGTTTATCGTGTAGTTCGCAGCCTTTCTCATCAGTTCGTTAACCATAATCTTCGCATCCTGCATCATCATGACCACCTTATGATGGATACGTTCAAGAATAGGTCCCGTAAGTTTAAGTCTTTTTTCCTTTATCTGCTCGCCGCTGAGTTTCATTGTGCGGAACAGGTCTTCATTCCTGAATAGATCACCGATAGAATCTATTATGTCCATCGCCGTCCTGTCTGATGGCAAGGCATCAACCCACAACCTCCTGCAATGCGTCCAGCATCCTATATGAAGCACCTTTGAGTCTTCTCCGTCGAACATCCTGTAAACCGTATATCCGTCTGTAGATACAGATCCCATAAAATGTTCAAGGAAGGTCTTTGCTACATCAGAGGCTCTGCTGCCGTTATTGTAATGATAGTAAACCAACTTGACATGCTTTGCAAAGAAAGCCCATAAGTACTTTCTCCTGTAAGCCTTGCCTTCCGGTGTTTCAACTCCGACAAGTTCGGTCGTCTCGTCAACCATAAGGTATTTTGCCTGTTGTACAAACTCCTTGAAGACATCTTCCATAAACTCCCTAAGCCTGGAGATTCCGTTATGGATATAGCTGTTCAGCGTGGTGTTGCTTATGTGGATGCCTTCTCTTGCAAGCAGTCTTATCTGCCTGTTCTCAGGCATGCTGAAGTCATATTTCAGACAAAGCAGACGGGCAAGCAAATCAGGGGAGAAGATTCCTCCAAGGTTTTTCAAGGGATGCTCCATCGTGTTAGTGAAAGTGCCGTCTGCAAGCTTTACCCTTGCCACCTTGTACACATGCTCCACGTTATGAGCACGCACATGTTCTATAAACCTGTATTCCCACACATCAGCCATTCCGTTACGCTCCATAAGCCTTGCACCATCCGGGAGTTGGTAATAGTCTTCTATTTCATGAACAATTACCTTATCCACCTTCAGCCTGGTCTTTGCTGCACGGGGAGCAGTTTCCTTTTTCCTTGAAGGCCTGTAGTTCTGTGCAGGTACGTTACCGGAAGAGGTATTGCTGCCGGTACCGTTACCATCGGTCTTATTATCATCATCACCTTTCTTGCCAGAACCGTCGTACTCGGACTTCTCCATTGCAGACTTGTCAATGTTACGGTTATTCAGCAGCCTTCTTTGTTCTGAGGTACGGCCGAAACGGTGTTTCCTGCTGCCCTCAAGCTGAAGCCTGAGATTGGATATCTCATTTGCCAGCATCATGTTCACCTCGTCTTTTGCCTCAAGCTGCTTTCTCATAAGTTCCATTTCCTTTCGATTATTCTCGACTGTTGTGGACAACTCATTGATTGTATCAACCATAGCCTTGGAGTTCTCTTTGTTGGATTCTTCAATAGCCTTAAGCCTCGCAATCAGTTCGTTTACTTGTTTGCGAAGCCCCGCCTTTTCCTCATTAGCCAGACCAAGCTGGCAGCAAAGTAACTCGTATGCTCTTTCATCAATCATGATATAAAGGTACGAAAAATCAGGCAGTTACGCAAACTTTTTATCGTTTATTCTTATATTATTTTTATTGATAATCAATGTATTAATATTAATCTTTCGGACTGACGTACATCTTGTCAACTACTATACTTTCAGTAAGATAGGCCATGTCCGACCATTGTATCCGGTAGCATTTGGAGAC